>ENA-ORTP01000698-ORTP01000698.1-human-gut-metagenome-genome-assembly--contig:-NODE-698-length-39997-cov-14.354189_pt1 | contig 39997 bp, 44 predicted proteins | sample MGYA00241913_ERZ509190 | MGnify/ENA primary metagenome ERZ509190 (study PRJEB26280, sample SAMEA2338839) | human gut metagenome | biome: human gut; feature: human-associated habitat; material: faeces...
AGGTTTTCCAGTTATCACAGCCCTAACAGTTGCCGCTGTCGGGGCTTTTTTCTTCTCTGTTGGTGTTTTCCTGCCACAGATATTTTGCTCCGTCCAACACCCACAGAATAGCTTTCAGCATATCAAGACAGTCATTCCGCATATCTTCCAGTCCCTCCGGCGTTAAATCTACCTCTGCCTTTTCAAACTGTTCCGTCACTTCCCGGATATTGGTCTGCATTATCTTTAGTTCCTCTACCAACTGATAAACCAATTCTTTTTTACCAACCACGCACACCCGATTATAAATACAGGAACGGACAAAATAATCTTTCTTAGAAAGTCCGCTTGCTAAAATCCTTGCTTCGATTTCCTCCCTCTCTCTGGGGGAAATGCGAAAGCTGATTGTCGGGTATTTATGCACTCCACTCATCCTTCTTCCTCCCTGCTGTTCTCCATCTCCAATTTATCTGCAAGTTCTCCCTGCTTATTGGGATATAAATGTGAATAAGTATTTAATGTTGTTTCGATTTTCTCATGCCCTAACCGTTCCGCAATCGCTAATGGCGTAAATCCCATTTCCACAAGCAACGAAGCGTGGGAATGACGAATATCATGCAAGCGTATTCTTTTCACTCCCGAAGCCTTGATACCTCTGATAATCTCATGCTCCATATAGGATTTTGTAAAACGGAACATTCTTTCGTCTGCCATAATTCCGTATAAGTGCGAAGTATACTCTTTTAATTCCTCTGTCAGAAACGGCGGTATCGTTATGATACGCTTGCTCTTTGGCGTTTTTGGCGGTGTGATAATATCCCTGCCCTCTATCCGCTGATAGGACTTGTTTACGGAAATGGTGTGCTTCTCTAAGTCAATATCATTGTAGGTAAGCGCAAGTAATTCTCCAATCCTCATGCCCGTCCAGTAAAGGAGCAGAAACGCCATTTTTGTTTCCGGCTTGTTCTCCACAGTCACAAGAAACTGCTTAAACTCCTGCTTCGTCCAAAACTCTTTTTCCCCGGCGTGGCTCTTTCCGATACTCCCGGCTTTCCTGCAAGGATTGTCTTTCAAATCATAGTACCGAACCGCATAATTGAAGATAGCCGACAACTGATTATTGACCGTTTTCAGATACGTTTCCGAATATCCTTTTTTCATCAGTGCATTTTGCCAAGCCCGAATGTCGGAAGCCTTAATCTCATTCATGTTCTTTTTCTTGAAATACGGAATAATTTTCAAGTCAATAATGAATTTCTTTGTACGCATGGTGTTTTCACGCAGACGGTGTTCCATATCCTCATAATAGATTTGTACGAAGTTTTCAAAATTGATGTCTAAATTCCTCTGCTGCTGTTGCAGGAAGTCACGCTCCCACTGTTCCGCTTCCGCTTTTGTCTTAAATCCCCTCTTGTTCTTCTTGTGGCTTACGCCCTGCCAGTCCTTATAATAGAACTGGCAACGCCACATCTTTCCGTCCCTTGTCGCTGACATAAAATCTCTCCTTTCCTACATGGCTACGGTCAGACCGTAGAATTTTTCTTCAAAGTATTTTGTCGGGACTTTGCCGCAGATTGTCCGATAGCCCTTTGCTTTCAGTTCCTCATTCAGCCCCCGGATAATCTTGTAGGCATAACCCGTTGATACGCCAAGCATTTCAGCCGCTTCCTCTGCCGTTACATACATTTTCTTTCCATTCTCCATATAGTCCTGTCCTTTCCTCTTTATTTTAGGTACACATATGTGATCTTTATGTTTTCATTATACGGTACACTTTTGTGAACGTCAAGTATTTATTTTAAATTTTTATACACAAATGTGTCCTGATGTGATAGAATTGAACTAGGCACTAACGGAAATCACATAAATTGGAGGTATTGGCATGACTACCGGAGAAAAGATTAAACACTTTCGGAATTTGCGTGGCATATCACAGGAAACGCTCGGTCAGCTTTCCGGCATCAATTCCGCCACAATTAAAAAATATGAGTATGGTATACGAAATCCCAAACCCGACCAACTGATGAAAATTGCAAATGCTTTGGGTATCAGTATCAATGTTTTCATGGATTTTGATATAGAAACGGTATCAGATGTATTGTCTTTGATTTTGAAAATGGACGAACAATTAGATATGGACTTTGAAGCAGAGAGGTACGAGGACGGAAGTTTCAATCCCTCTACAATCAAAATATCCTTTAAAAACTCTTTGCTCAATCATAAATTGGGCGTATATATGAAAGCAAGGGAATTGCAGGAGAACCTTCTGAATGATACGGAACGCTTCTCGTCGGAGGAAGAACACCAACGGGCGATTGAAGCACTCTCAAAAGATTTGGACGCTGTTAAGCAAAGTATTCTTGATGATAGCAAGATTGTCAAAAAAGGTGTTAGTGGTATATCTGTAAAAATCTATCCCGAAAATGAATAGAAACGAGGTGTTAAAATTGTATACAATATTTCAAAGAACAGAAATCTCAGAACCATCCTTATTCAGTCCGTCCGACACAACCAAAAGAATAGAAAATTTCCCGGAAATTTGTATTTCCACATTTTCCGACAACATCATTCAAAAGTTTTCTTCTTTGGATAACGTAGAGAAAATAGCAGAACTCTACTCTGCAAGCGGCACATTACCTGTCTACCAAATCAATTACAAGAATACGTCCATTGCTTTTTACCGTTCTATGGTAGGCGCACCTGCTTGTGTTGCGTGTTTTGAAGAAATCATTGCTATGGGAGCTAAAAAGTTTGTTTTGTTCGGCTCCTGTGGAGTATTGGACGATGATAAGGTAAAAGACAACATTATTATCCCTGTTTCCGCTGTCCGTGATGAAGGTACAAGCTATCATTATATAGCACCTTCGCCTGAAATCGAAGCAGACACACATTCCATTCAGATATTAGAAAACGTTTTAACAGACTGTGGCTATTCCTATGTAAAAGGCAAAACATGGACTTCGGACGCTATTTACAGAGAAACCCTCTCCGCCATTGAAGAACGCCGACAAGAGGGTTGTATTGCCGTAGAAATGGAGTGTGCTTCTATGTTGGCAGTTTCAAAATACAGACACATTCCTTTTATCCAGTTTTTGTATGGAGCGGATAACCTTAGTTCCGATACATGGGAAATCAGAGATTTAATGTCTTATGGTCTTACCAATGCAGAAAAATATATGGTGCTTGCCTTTGAATGTGGACTTGCTATATAAAAAAGCAGGTATTATGATACCCGCCCGAAATCCAGTATTCATCAAATAATTAGAGCCATTTTAGAGCCAAACGGCATAAAGCAATCCCGGAAATGCCCATTTTATCAGCATTTCCGGGATTTTATCCGTTATTCAAACTCGAAAATCAAATTTTAGTACCATACTTTTTTGTATGGGTATTGTTATACATTTTGATACCATTTGATACCAGTTATCCAAATAGTATAGGTTATCTGAACTGCTGTTATCATATTGTTATCAGGGGAATGTTATCATTCATCAGTACGGGGCGTATTTTTCAAAAGCCTGTCATCTTCTGTCAAGAAATTAAAGAAGCAACTTTTGTCAAATGCCTCTTCATAAATTTCCCGTTCCATAACACTTCCCGTTAAAAACACCTGACCATTTGAATTATCCGCTACTATCTTTAAAAACTTTCTATACTTATCATTATCGAGGTCTTTATCTTTTGGCGAATCGAACATAACCAAGCCCACAGAATTCACAATATCATTTTCCAAATACGACTGTAACTTGTATAAAGATAACACATACGAAAGTCTCGCTACTAACTTCATGCTTTCTGAAGATATTCTATTCATTGTATTATCATTTATTATTGGCATATAATCTTCCGAAGAAATTGACACACTACATGTTTGTGAGAAAATTTCTTTAAAGATATCTTCATATAATATTTTCCACTTTTCAAAAATCAAAATATCATTTGAACTTTTCTTACTTGCCTCTTCAAGTTCTTCATGCAGTATCTTTATTTCCTGAGTTAATCTATCTTTTTCAGAAGTCAAACGATTTTTCTCAACCAGATTTTTTCTCAACTCGCTAAGTCGATAATATCTACCCGTGACTACATCTATTTTATCTTTAATTTCCTGAATCAAACATTCTAACGGTTCTTTTATTTCTTCAAGTTTGTTAAGATATTTTTCCTGCAACACATTAAGCTTTTTAGTTTTTTCTCTTATTTCATCATTAACGTTTTTCAGCAAAACATCATTCTGCTCAATTAAACTTTTAGCTTCTTTTATAGAGTCTTCAACCATCTTCTTATAAATTGCAACTTTTTCAAGTATATCCTCTTTCGAATGCTCTTTACAATTATGACACAGACCAGACTCAATCTCCATCTCATTTAATTCACTTAAACATACCGGACAAATTGTTACTGGAATATCTTTTAATATAGTCGTTGCCGCAATATTACTCTTCAAATCTTTCAATTCCGCATGCAGCTTTTTCAAAACATCCCCAATATCCAACATTTCTAATTTGGCTTTAGTTTGTTTTTCTTTTAATTTATTCAGTTCTGAACGTAACGCAATTATTTCCTTTTCGGTGTTTTTATCACTTATATGCTCTAACTTAACAAGTGTACGATACTGTTGTGTTGACAAATCATCTTTCTCCTGTAAAATCTGATTCATCTCTTTATCAACTGCATCTATTCGTTTGGGGTATTTTTCATCTGCGTTACTGTATTCATTAAGCAATTCTTTATACAATGACTCTTTTGCTCTTATTGAAGTACGCTCTTTTTCTTTACTTTTCAATTCCAAACGTATTCTTTTTTCTTCGCTGTTATTTCGTTTTAAAATTTCTTCAATAATTGCCTTATTGATCAAACCTTGATTTGAAATATAATCATTTCCACTTCCGCCAAGACTTGCCAAGATTTTTCCATGTGGTGTAGTCTGATCTACTACAGCCGTTCTTAAAATAAATCTATATCTAAAGGACGCCTGCTGACCATTTCCATACCCAATTTTTTCTTTTGAATACTGTTCTTCATCCAGCAAAAAATTAGAATAATCTTCCAGATTCAAAATAAGAATATCGTCATCATTTGGTATACCATTTTCATAAGGTGTTACCATTACCATGTCTGCATAAGGCAATTTGCGCATGATTCTGAATTTGTTATTTGTCTTTGTCGTAATCTCAGCACAGACCCAATCACAAAAACGATATTTTGATATTTCATCTATAAAATCCGGTATATCAACACCTAATATGTATAACAGCAATTTCACAAATGTTGATTTACCTGTTCCGTTTTCACCTAATAAAATATTGGTTGCTCCAAAAGTATATTCTAAATAATACTCGCCTGTAACCTTTAACGAATCAATCCACATTTTCCATTAACTCCTTATATCTGTTGGTTGCTTCTACTCCCAAATCAGTTATAAATATCTTTCTGACACCATTTTTCTGAGAATTATCAAAACTTATCAACTTACGGGAAACCAATAAAACTACTGCTTTATCAAGTGCTTCTATTGCTTCTGCACTTTTCCGGTTTAATATCGTCATTGTTAAATTCACTCTATCATAAACCAACCCTGCGCATCTTCTCGTTGACAATTTCAACAAAATATTCATCGAGAGCATATAAATGTCCAGTTCCAAATCCTCTATACTGAACCAATCATTTATCCTATTTACTATCATCTGGGTTTTCATCGGATTCCTCCTCAATCAGCCACCGCAATGCACAATTTGATGTTGCCACATATAACAAACCTTCCAAAAACGCTTCATCGATTGCAATTAAATCTTTGTATTTGTTTACAACATCTGATAAATCATTTAATATTTCCTTGAAGCTTGTTCTGAGGCTTTCCCCATCATTTAAAAGAACAATATACTTTGTATTTATTACACTAATTAAATTGCAGTAAATATCTGTCAGGATTTTCTTTCCATTCTCATTTTTAACTATTGAAAAAATCGTGGATACTGTACGCAGTTTTTGTATCTTTGCATTATTTCTTGCTATGGAATTAAATCCTCCATCTTTTAATTTTTTAATCAGTACGGTATTGTTATCATCAGCATCAATATCAATGAAATCATCTAATGTAACATTAGCATTTTCAATTATACTCATTGCTGGTGCCAGTTCTTTTTTTACTTCAACTGTTTGATAAGTAATATTCTTATCCCTTCCAACCTGATCACCATAAACTGTGCTTTTCGACTGATTTACATCTCCTAACATTTTTTATCTCTACCTACCTGATCACCTTTTACTTGACTGTTTGACTGATTTGTTTTATTAATGTTCTTTGAATTATGATGTGACGATACCTTTAATTGAATACTAATTGACAATGCCACTCCAGACACAATTAAAATATAACCGATTACATCTCCTATTGTAATTTGCCATAATCCCATATTATCTTCTCCCTAAATTTCCAAATACAGTTTTTCGTCTCTAAAAAACTCTTCAACTTGTTCCAAAACTGCATTTCCAATTTTTTCATCCTTTTGTACTTTTTTTATTGTGCATTCCCATATTATAACACATTTTATTTTTCTATCATATAATTCCTGTTTGACAGCAGCATCTCTTTTTTGATTTGCCTCAAATTTGTTCTGCCAAAACTCTATTCTTGACTTTGGCATATATGCAAATTTACAACCTGCATGTCTATGCCAGAAACAGCCATGAATAAACACAGCCGCATTATACTTTCTTAAATAAATATCCGGGTGCCCCGGTACTCTCTTTGAATTCAGACTGTATCTATACCCTTTTGAGAACAACAGCTTTCGGAAATAAATTTCAGGCTTTGTATTTTTTGAGCGAATAGCAGCCATATTTTTGCTTCTCTGCTCTGGTGTCACTATGTCCATCTATTTTTCCTCTATTGCCTTTACATACTGCACAAATCTTGACAATGTCCAAATTCTGTCCTGCCTGTCAGAAGGATATGTTTTAATATAAGGCTGTGGAACAACAAGAATAACATTTTCTGCCTGCATCTCATCCATCTGAGCCCCTGATATCCCCTGTTGAAGAGTACATAAATATTTTGGCTTACCCTTTAATCTGTCTGCCTCATTAAGTACCTGTCTCCATCTATCTTTACAGGTAGTCTTTGCAGCCAATGAAATCAGTTTGTCCACAGAAAATCCGCTATTATGATAAGCTTCTTTAGATGGGAAAATAAAGTCCGGTTTCTTATTCCCCTCTGTTATCGCTTGGGCTGAGTATTCAAGTTCATTTCCATCAAATATTGCTGCAAGATGATGTTCCAAACTTTTTCCTGCCCTGCTTTTTCTTCTGTTCAATACAATATTCGCTACTTTTACAAATTCATCAACAGATGTAAATCCCTTAAAAATCAACTCCTTATATCTATCATGTTCCAATGCCTTGAACAATTTGTATTCCATATCTGTCCATGCAATTAATTTTCTATCCGGATTTGCCTGAATATCTCCGACTCGATCATACACTGTGTTTTCAATATATCTGGAAGCAGCCGACATATCTGCAGATACTGGGAAATCAACACTTAAATCACTAATAAATTTTCTTATGGCAAGTTCTTCTCGTTTTCCTAACAACATACCTAACCTTCCCGTATCTATAAGACGGTTAGTCTGAGTTGGACCAATGCCAAAGGTGTTTAAAAATTCTTCAATTTCTTCTTCTGTTTCCAAAAAATATCCACTATAATCTTCTTCACTCTGCTTGGTAAATACAAACAGCGTACCTGTCTGATCTGGCTTCAAAAAAGGAAAACCTCTACCAAATCGAGTAATTCTCAACTCGTTCTTGCTTTCATAATACGTAAAACTACTTTCTGTCACAAAGTCATCTTGCCATTTGATTTTAACTGTACGTTTTATTATCCCTTCCTGTTCAAGCTGTCGCAGAGAAAACAACATCAATACTGCTGATTTTGAAATCAAAATACCTGATTGATGACCGCCTGTGGCTCCTGTATCATTTGCTGAAAGGAACTTACAAAATGCCTGTTCGCTATTCAACACTGAACTTATAGCCTGATTAGAATATTCTGTTGCCATTAAATCACCTTCCTCTGCATTTTATCTGCGATCATTGCATCCATATATTCAAGTTTTGCAACAATTAACTTTGCAACATTTTCCATCAATGGAACAACAACCGAATTGCCGAACTGTTTATATGCCTGTGTATCTGATACCGGAATTTTGAAACTGTCCGGGAAACCCTGCAATCTCGCACACTCCCTTGGAGTAAGTCTCCTCGGATTCTTTCCTTCCTGTGCAATCAAAATTTCGGACCCATCTTTATAATATCTTGCACTTATTGTTCTTGATACCCCGTCCAATGGAGCTATTCCATAACCGAAGCCATTACCTGCTGCTTTATGCTTTGCGGCATAATTTTGCAGATATATCCATAATTTGTCTGACAAAGTATATTTCGCTTCCACATCCTTATCCAGAATATCCTGCATAACCGGCTTGGGGTTTTTAGGCGTCAGCTTAAATTCAAAATCAATATCTTTTCCGTATCTCTCTCTATCGAACCCGACTATAATAATTCTTTCTCTATGCTGCGGCACATAATTCTGTCCATCAAGAACCGCATGAAATACTTCGTAATTCAATTCATCCAGAGATTCTTTTATTACTTGAAACGTTCTGCCCTTATCATGACTGCAAAGATTTTTAACATTTTCCAGCATAAATGCTTTAGGACGTTTTTCTTTCAGAATTCGGCATACATCAAAAAATAAAGTTCCCTGTGTCTTATCAGCAAATCCAGTTTCTCTGCCCATACTGTTTTTTTTGGAAACACCGGCAATCGAAAATGGCTGACAGGGAAAACCCGCAACCAGAATATCATGATCTGGTATATCTTTCTCATTTACCTGCGTAATATCTCCATCCGGCTGCTCACCAAAATTTGCAAAATATGTCTGCTGACTGTATTTGTTCCATTCGTTAGAATAAACACAATGTCCACCGGCTCTATCAAATGCAATTCGCATTCCACCAATTCCAGCAAATAAATCTATAAATGAAAACTGTTTATTTGAAATATCTTTCTGCTTTCTCCTCATATCTGTCACATAATAGGCAACAGCTTCCCGAACACAATCCTGCATACTCTGCTCACTCTGTAAGGAATATGCATTCAACTCTTCGTATAACTCATCTTCTACTCTTATGTGTACCTGTTTCATATTCAATCACTCCTGGGAATAATTTTATACCTGATTTTTCCCTATTATACTCCTGACGCAAGAAAAAAGCAAGCTAAATAATCGAACATATTTTCGCTTGCTTTTATTTTTTACAGACCTTATAGTACTATTTTTATATAATCTGTATTCTCTATTCTTCTTTTTCATATACAACTTTACATTGCTGACAAAGTTTTCTGGTTAATGACAGATTCCATGCATGCATTCTGCTGTGCCATCGTTTATTTCTTAAAAATGTGTCCCAGTCCATTTCCAGAACAGTCTGCAATTCATAGTCATCATCAAACTTACAAACGATAACATACTCGAACTTCTGCCGATCAGGTACATCTGACCCCGGTTCTTCCAGTCCATAAAATACTCCTGTTGTTGTATTGCTTGTTGATTTTATACTGTATCTGTCTCCCTTTCTGCTGATCGCATCAATATTCTCTGTTCCTACTGGTGCTGGTGCAAGATTAGGCAACCCCGGTGTATTATTATATATTTCTATTGCCAGATATTCACCCAATTCTCCAACTACATTATTCGTTCTGATAACCTTACGTCGTTTTAATTCTTTAATAGCCATGCTATATAAATGAATTATTTCCTTTGTATCTTTTTCCTGTAAATTTCCCATTTAATGCTATCCTTCATTCTTATTACCGCCTTCAATATTTTCCTGGGCTTTTCTGATATACGGTAAAAAATAACTTAAACTATTGAAACTTTTGTCAATACTGTCAGCAGCAAGATGCAGCCCATCTTTCATCTTCTGAATAAGCATCCAACAATCTGATGATATTAACTCGATTAATCATTTTCACAGTATCTGCAGTATCTACAGTTTTTGCATTGCACTTATATAGCGTATCAGATTTCATAATATACTTATTTTTTTCACAATACAAAATAGCCTTAATCATCTTCTCTCCAAAATCAAATTCAGAAGCCTTACCATTAAACTGTACTATTTTTTCCAAACTGCTGATACCTTTTGTCTTTTTTAACCCCGTATTCACACAATAGACATTCCTAAAAACCGCTCCATGAAAATCCGCTTTTTCCAGCTTGCAATTATCAAATAAAACATTTTCAAAAATCGCACCTTTAAATCTGCTTCCCTTAAAATTCACGCTTTTGAACTCAACAAATCGAAATGTACATCCATTAAATCCACAGTATTTCATAGTTGCTCTGTAAAAATTATTTCCATAAAACAACGAACCTGTAAATCTTGTATTATATGATTCACTGTATCCAAAATCCTTATAGCTGAAATTTCGTTTCGCTCTGTCTGCATTTTTATAGCTGAAAAACTTGTTATATTTCTTTACTCTCTTTTTCCTATATTTTTTCATAATACACCCCGCACAGCAGAGGGGTTATCAGTTTCGAATTAACAATTTTTAACAGTAACATCACAAGGAAGCTTACAATAGTTGCCAAATCACCAATTTTACTCATGATAACAATCACCTCGCTATACTGATTGAATTTTAGCCCTCCTTCCGTCCGTAGACCTCTCATCAACTCACCCTCTCGGCTGAGCGGGGTAGGGCTCTTGTATTATAGCATATTTTTGTTCTGCTTACCAGATAAGCGGTTCAATAATCACTCACATAATTTCCCATCAACAAACAAATTAAACTGCTCTGAATCATGTACAATATCATATCCCCGCCCACATTCAGCAGGTTCATACTCCACTATCATTACAGGATCATATCCCTCTATTTTATCTCGCCAGAGATACACCTTCATATACAGACTGGTCGCATATCCTCTATCTGTCGAAAACTTAATCGTATGGAATGAATTTTCTTTGCACATCTGAACGAGCAATTCTACAAACTCTTCTTTATCTTCTATTTCATCTCGATTTGCAACCACAGTAAGATATTGGTCTCTGTCCATGCTTAAACTGTTGATTATATCTGGTACCATTTTGGAATCATTTTTTGTTTTTATTTCTAAAAAATGTCCCATCATAATAATCAGCACCATTATTGCACATCCTATACACACTCCCTTTTTTAACATATTTTCATTGTCTCCTTATTTGCAATCTATGTATTGCAATTATAGAAGTTTTTTCAAGTAAAATCAATGCAAAAGCTAATGATGTCACATGAAAGGTATTGGATTTTATGGAGCAAAAACTCAGACAAATCAATGATATTTCTATTGGAAATAATCTACGAAATTTAAGAAACGCAGCGAATCTCACACAAGAACAGGTTGTAGCTCAATTACAGTTACGCAACCTTCCAACTACTCGTAGTATTTACTCTCAGATAGAGGCAGGCACTTATAATATTAAAATCAGTGAGCTCATCGCTTTAACCGAAATATTCCATACCGATTTCAACACAATATTTGATGGATTATCCTACGATAAATAACCCTGGATTAACAGTTTTCTTCTGTCATCCAGGGTTTTGTTATTTCATAATTTTATTTAAGCATAAACCATTTCCCTCATAATAATCTCATCCACTCTGCTCCGTATTCCATTCATTCTTCTTACCCATTCGTATCTGTTCTGTTTCTTCAGTTCCTCCGTCACACATTCCTTTTCCATGAACTGCTTCATCATAACATTTCTGCGTTCCGTTACCTGCTCGTTCAAATCAGCCAGATACGTCCACAACTGTCCTGATAAAATCAGTTCATTAAATACCATCGGCTTTACCTGTCGCAGATATTCTCTGTGTAATCTGCCATAATGCCCGATGGTTCGTTTTTTTTCTGGCAACTTCATTTCTGGAACATAGTAGTCACCTGCCAATACATAATCAATTCCATTTTCGTGAATTCTCTTTTTTAATTCCTGCATATTTTTATCCTCACTTTCCATAGTCATTATTCGATTTCCATGCCCTTTTTCGGTACAATCTCCCTGCGTTTGCAGGAGCTTTTGTTCCTTTTTGCTTCTTCATCGTATTGATGTAGCTTATCAAGCACACTTTGCTTTTCCTGCTGCATTTGCAGGGTACTTGCATACTGATTTTCAGTACCACTCTGCATTTTCAAATATTCCTCAATAATCGCATGTGATTTATTAAATGCTCTCATGAAACTGTTAACGCTACGATAACCAGCCTTAGTCACTGTTTCTTTCAACAAAGAACTTTGCTTTGTTCTTTCCGAAATCAAATCACTAATAGAATTCATCAGTTCTTTTTTCTCTTTCAGCCGAAACGTAACAGATAAGCCAGTTAATTCATCCAGGCGATTCTGTTTCTTTTGAATCTGAACATCTAATTCTCGTATTGTCTTCTGAATATTTAAAAGTTTCCTTCGCACATTCTGCATCTGCCTGAATACTTCCATATCAACCTTCAATTCCGGCTTCTCTGGAGCAATAACTGAACGAATCTTTTCTCTAAGAACGGCAACCGCCTTTTTCAAAACCTCTCGCAGTAGCCCCGGCTTTTGACCTTCCTTCTGTATAGATTCTTTTACCGGCAGACTGATATTTTCTTTCTTAACTTCTGCGACTTCTTCCGATGCAACGCCTGCTACCAGAGCTTCATCTACTGTTCGGTTCCACTCCTGCCTTGCATCATTATCTGCTTGAATTTCTTCCGCCTTTGGATTGTTTTTCCCTATCTTTTTCGTTGCCAGATACGGTCCGTCTGGTTCAAAAACACTTAGCTTTTCCGCCTCGTCTTGTGCCAGCTGATTCATCAAATCCGTATACATCTGCTTTACTTCGTTCAGAAATGAATACTTTTTGAAAATTTCTTCCTTGCTGTCAAAGAAACTCATTTCATAAATTTCGCCTTTGGGAATGATATAACAGCCCTGTCGGACATTTCCATTTTCATCCAGAATTTCTTTCTTCGTCCGAACGTGTTTCCCTTTTTCATCATAAAACATATTCCTACTGGCTCGTTTAATCTCTTTCTTCTCCAGAACTTTTCGTTCACTGTAAATCAAATGAATATGGTAATTTGTTTTCTTTTTATTATGGTGCAAAGCAGCTGTACACTGTACTCCATAAGTGCTTCGGAACTGCTCTGCAAATAACTGCAACAGCAGTTCCCGATCATATTCCTGAAAACTTTCCGGTAGAGCAATAACCAATTCCCTTGCCTCAATACATTTTCCTTTCGCATTGCTCCGTTTGAAATCATATTGATTTTGCTCCGCAAGTTCTCTCCAAAATTCCGGTTCCACAGTAGAATACGTTGCATATAAATGTTCCTGCCTGTCTGGATTTCCAATATAATCGCATCTTCCACAGATATCATCCAGCTTGTACTGTCTGATAAACGAATGCCTTCTTGCTATATTCACCGCCTCCTTTGTGCGTGGTATCTTAGGATGCTGTCTACGAACTCTCGGTGCGTGCCCGCACCATTTCCAAATGCGTTAGCATTTGAACTGACGAGATTTTCTCGGCAGTTGCTCCCGTCAGGGCGAAATGCCATTTGTCATAAATCTTCTGATTTGTGCAAAGGGTGTATTTCGCTCTCAAACGCCGAGGGCTTGTCTTTCATAACGTATACTCCTAAAATTCATCATTTATGGTCGTATCCGACCTGTTTCTTTTTCATTTTTTATAAAAATTCAATCACATCATCAGTCATAATCGTTGCCTTTATTGTCTTTTACAACGAGCGTGTCACGCTCCTGTTTCTATCGTTCAGATCAGGATTACCATCGAAACTTTCCGGCACGCCTCGTCTGTCCAGATATTCTTTTCTGGCTTTTTCCCGTTCTTCTTCCGTAACTGCCAGCTTTGATTTTGTATATAATTCATGCATTACCAAAGCATCCAGTTTCTTTTCCAGTCCTCTGCGAATATCTGTTTCGCAGGATTCATCTTCTATCAGATGATATTTCATCAGTTGAAAGAAAAGTTCATAAGGTATCTGCACATTTTTCATTCGCATCCCTCCTTTCCATGACGGTAATGACGATTATGACGGTATTTTTCACACTACTTCACGCTCTAAAATATCGTCATTACCGTCATAATCGTCATTTAATTTTCGACTTTTCCATTCACAGTTATCCCTGCTGAATCCATCAGAGTCAAAGTAAACTCCTTTTTCTCCGGTGTCCTCAGTTTCGGTTCATATAAAATCCCATAATCTTTATACAAACTTCCTGCTTTCACATTCAACTTTCTTGTCAACACATTTGCTTTCAACGAAATATCAGGGAGTAATAACAGAAGCTCTGATGCAGAACCAGTCCATGTTTCTTTACGCTGATTCATAAACCCTGAAATTTTCTCCAGCAACGGGTCCGGTGGTGATAAAATATTTTCTGTCTCCGCTTTTGTCTTTTTCCATACACAACGTTCTCTGTCGAACTCCAAAGTCAGCTCCTGATCCTGCTGATCACGTCCGACAATATCCATAACTGCCGTACTGTCAGTACGTTTTTTCTTCTGCATAATAAATGCACCATCCGCAGCACCTAAAAGTCCATTCGTGCCGGAAATCATATCGAAACTGTCCTGTGATTCCATTTTTCTTGTATGGTGAACAATCAACAGACAAATATTGTGACGATCACTGAATTCCTTTAATCTCGTTACGATTTCATAGTCGTTGGAATAACTGTAATGTTCTCCACCGGCTTCACGAACTTTCTGCAAGGTGTCGATGATAATCAGCCTTGCATCTGGATGCATCCTCACAAATTCCTCTAACTGCGAATCCAATCCCTCATTTAATGTTTTCGCTTTAGTTGCCATATAGAAATGGTCACTGCTTTCTACATCAAACATTCGTGACAACCTCTGCTGTAATCTTGCATAATCATCTTCCAACGCCAAATACAATACCGCTCCCTGTCTGACCGGATAATTCCAAAGCGGGATTCCCATGGACACAAGATATGCCAACTGTGCCATAAAAAATGATTTTCCCACTTTAGGTGCACCCACAAACAGGTAGGTGCCACAGTTTAAGAATCCATCCACGACCGGAAGTTTCGGTGGATACACTTTTTCATATAATTCCGTCATTGAAATTGCTTCCAAATCTGCTATAATTTCATTGTGTTTATTACATAGAGACTGTTCCCCTGCTGCGCCAACAGTAGGATTCGGAACAGTCTTTTCTTTTGTTAGTCTCTCTTCCACTCGGTCTCCTCCTTCATTCCACTCATTGTTTCTGCAAGAAGTGTGATGACCTCAAGTAAATCCTCATTTACATTTCCGCCAGCTTCGATACGCTGTAACTCCTCCAGAACTTTTCTCAGCTCATCTTTCAAGGCTTTGTACACTCTCGGATTTCCCTGAACAACAATTTCTTTCTCCTGTAGTCTTCGAAGAATATAATCCTGCTTCGTCAATCCCGAAAGCCTGACTGCTGTTTCAATCAGAGCATCTTCTTCCGGTGAAACACGAAATGCTACTGTTTTATTTCTCCATCTCCCCTGTCTGTCCATTACTTTAACTGACATAATTCATATCTCCTTCCCCTGTTCTTTCCATATCTAATTTATCTGCCATTTCATCCTGTTTTGACGGGAATAAATGTGCATAACGATATGTGATTTTCTCTCCGCTGTGACCAACTCTTTTCCCAATTGCCAAAGCAGTAAATCCACGGTCAATTAAGAATGAAATATGTGAATGTCTCAGCCCATGAATTTTAATCTTCTTTACTCCAGCAACCTTACATCCTCTTTCCATTTCCTTCGTCAGATAATGCTTTGTTACCGGAAAAATTCGATCTGTATCTTTCAAGTCGTAATACATTTTCATGCAATCCTGCATCTCATCACACAAAAACTTTGGCATCTTAATAATTCGATTACTCTTCTTTGTTTTCGGTGGTGTAATCACATCTTTTCTATTGATACGCTGATATGATTTATTAATCCTCAATGTTTCATTTCCAAAATCAAAATCCGCCGGAGTCAGGGCAAGAAGTTCCCCTTCACGAATACCACACCAGTAAAGTAATTCAAAAGCATAATAAGATAACGGTTTATCCATCATTGCTTCTGCAAATTTCATATACTCTTCTTTGGTCCAGAATTCCATTTCCTTACTTTCTTCACTACCCATACTTCCTGCTTTTTGAGCCGGATTCGAATTCATATCATAATATCGTCTTGCATGATTAAAGATAGAACTTAACTGTGCGTGAATTGTTTTTAAATAGGTCGGTGACAACGTCTTTCCGTTCGCTCCTTGCAGATTGCAGATTTCATTCTGCCAGTCAATCACATCCTTTGCTGTAATTTCTGACAGCTTCTTTTTTCCAAGATAAGGAAGAATCTTGGTGCGAATGATATGTTCTTTCGTCAGCCAGGTGTTCTCCTTCAATCTTGGTCGCATATCCTTTTCATACAATTCGCAAAAACTCTCCAGAGTCATATCAATATCTGCTGACTTCTGAAGCAAAAACTGCCGCTCCCATTCCTGTGCCTCACGCTTTGTGCCAAATCCACGCTGACACTTCTGCTTTCGCTCGCCTTTCCAATCCTTATATCGAACCATCACATACCATGTTCCGTTTTTATCGTTTTTGTACACTGGCATCTTATTTCCCCCTTTCGTATGACTTTGTACCGTAAAAATGTTCGTAGAAGAATTTTCTGTCGATTCTACCTGCGATAGTATAACAGCCGGATTTTTCCAACTCTGCATTCATCTTACGAATCAGCTTGTATGCATACGGTACAGATACCTCAAGTTCCTCTGCAACTTCTTCAACTCTCATAAACATTTTCTCCATAAGCTACCTCTCTTTCTTTTGTACTTGTGTTACCAGTCTGCCGTTCTCTCCTTACTGTTTCCTGACAGGCAACCCTGCTCGGCGCTGTGTCGTTTTCACGGTCTTGACAGGCTCCTTTTTTCAAGATTATCGCCTGCTTCCCCGGCTCGTGTACCAGTTCGGTCGGTCATTCAGTTTTACTTTTTTGTTTTGTTATTTTTACTTACTATACTTTTCTGTATCGTATTGTTATGATAACACCGTTTTCTAAACATTGCAAGTGGTTTACCAGCCAATTTCTAAATATTTTTATATAATTTTTGTCTAAAATTATATTTTTTTGTTTTATATCTTGTTTCTACTAAACTTATATGCTATATTATTTTTAATAAATACAGCGAAACTCTCTATTTGAAAGGGGAAATATTATGGCTATTGGTGAACGTATTCACTTTTTCCGTACCCTTCGTGGTATGACTCAGAAATATCTCGGCACTTCCATTGGCTTCAGCGAAAGTCAGGCAGACGTCCGTATTGCACAATATGAAACCGGAAAACGTAATCCGAAAGAGGCTTATCTGAATGCTCTTGCAGATACGCTCGGGGTGGCACCCGAAGCGTTAAATGTTCCCGACATTGATACCTATGTTGGTCTTATGCATACCTTATTTGCTCTGGAAGATATTTACGGTTTGAAAATCGACGATCTGGATGGAGAAATCTGTCTGCGACTTGACCGTCATTCCAAGTCCTATCCACAGATGTTCGACCTGTTCTATTCATGGAACCGCACCGCTGAAAAATTGCGTCGTGGTGAAATCTCCAAAGACGAATATGATGAATGGAGATATCATTATCCAAAGCTGGAAACCGAACGTTTTCGTAAGGAAGTCCTTGCCCTTCGTGAAGCAAAGGCTGCCAAAGAAAACAAATAATTTCTAAAGACGACAAAAAGGCTTAACTGAATTTTTACGTTCAGCTAAGCCTTTACTATTTGTTTTTTCACATCACCTGCAAACTACTGGTTCACAGAAGAATAAATGTTCAAAAACAACTGTTATCAAATTGTTATCAAAATGCCTTTTCGAAATCTCAAAGTCCGCATAAATACTGACTTTTTCGCTTCTCTTTAATTATTCGAACTCAATCGTTCCCGGCGGCTTCGAAGTCAAATCGTAGAATACCCTGTTTACTCCCTTCACCTCATTAATAATTCTGCTCATTACCTTCTGCAGAACCTCCCACGGGATTTCCACTGCCTCAGCAGTCATAAAATCGATGGTGCTTACTGCACGCAGAGCAACCGCATAATCGTAGGTTCTCTCATCACCCATAACACCTACAGAGCGCATGTTGGTGAGAGCTGCAAAATACTGGTTGATCTTCTTGTCATAGCCCGCATTTGCCACTTCCTCGCGGAAAATTGCATCTGCATCCTGAACAATCTTCACCTTTTCCGCTGTTACCTCTCCTACAATCCGGACACCAAGTCCCGGACCGGGGAAGGGCTGACGGAACACCAGGTACTCCGGAATGCCAAGCTCCAGACCTACCTTGCGCACCTCATCCTTAAACAGATCTCGAAGAGGCTCGATAATCTCCTTAAAATCTACATAGTCCGGCAGTCCGCCTACATTGTGATGAGACTTAATCACAGCAGACTCGCCGCCCAGTCCGGATTCTACCACATCCGGATAGATCGTTCCCTGTACCAGGAAGTCCACTGTACCGATTTTCTTGGCCTCCTCTTCAAATACGCGGATAAATTCTTCTCCGATTATTTTCCGCTTCTTCTCCGGATCCTCAACACCAGCCAGCTTTTTGTAATAGCGTTCCTGAGCATTGACACGGATAAAGTTCAGATCATAATCACCGGCAGGACCAAATACGGCCTCTACCTCATCGCCTTCATTTTTTCTCAGCAGACCGTGATCTACAAATACGCAGGTCAGCTGTTTTCCAATGGCTTTTGAAAGAAGAACGGCTGCCACGGAAGAATCCACGCCACCGGAAAGAGCACAAAGCACACGGCCGTCTCCCACCTTCTCTCTGATTGCCTGAATTGAATGTTCCACAAACGCATCCATTTTCCAGTCACCGGCACATCCGCATACATTGTAAACGAAGTTGGACAGCATCTTTGTTCCCTCTTCCGTATGAAGAACCTCCGGGTGGAACTGGATTGCATAGAGATTCTTTTCTGTACACTGCATTGCAGCTGCAGGGCAGTTATCCGTATAGGCTGTAATCTCAAATCCCGGCGCAATCTTTTCAATATAGTCGTTGTGACTCATCCAGCAAATCGTCTTTTCTGCTACATTGGTAAACAGCTTGCAGTTCTGATCCACTGTCACCTCAATTTTTCCGTACTCACGGACCGGTGCCTTGCATACATGTCCGCCCAGGACGTGCATCATCAGCTGAGCGCCATAGCACAGTCCAAGTACAGGAATTCCCATTTCAAACAATTCTCTGCTGCAGGTAGGGGCTCCCTCTTCGTAACAGCTGTTGGGGCCTCCGGTAAGAATGATTCCCTTCGGATTCATCTCCCGAATTGCAGCAATGTCGGTTTTATAGGAATATATTTCACAGTAAACGTTGCATTCACGAACACGGCGGGCTACCAGCTGATTGTACTGGCCGCCAAAATCAATGACAATGATTTTTTCTCTGTTCACGAGCTTTCCTCCTACTTTCCGTCAAATTATAACAACGTTCATTATACATAATTTACAGGTAAGATACAATAAAAATTATTTCGAAAAATTCCATAAATATTCCATTCATAAGCCTGTTATTATTGACATTTGGAAACATATGGATGATATTATCCACTAATGCTTTCCGTCCCTGTCTTTTTCCCGGACAGACATATTCTGTCCGCGAAGCAGCTGAATCTCTTTCGCCAGCAGCTTGCTGTTCGCAATCAGAGAATCAAAGGCGCCGTAATGATAAAGATTCATTGCCAGAATTCCGATGGGGACAGCCAGAATCATACCGGATATTCCGTGAACCTTAAATCCCAGATACAGAAAAATCAAGGTCCACAAGGGTGGCAGACCCATGGAATCTCCCACGATTTTCGGCTGTATAACCTGACGGACTACCTGCGTCAGCACATACAGAAGAGCCAGTCCTGCCGCCAAAGCATATTTTCCGGAAAGCAGCTTAATCAGTGCCCACGGAATCAGAACGGTTCCTGTTCCAAACAAGGGCAGAAAATCAAGCATAGATACTAAAAATGCCAGTAAAAATGCGTAGTTTATATTTAAAATCAAAAATCCGGCCAGAAGCATGGAACCCACCACAAACATGATTTTAAACTGGGCCAGGAAATATCCGCCGATCAGACGCTTGGCATCTCCTTTCAGATGACGGTAATACAGGCTGCCCTTTTCCGGCAGATATTTCCTCCAGAATTCAATGATTCTATCCCGCTCTGCAATGAAAAAATACGAAGATAAAATTGTCACCACCACATTTACCAGAACCCTCGGAAGCCGCATTGCTGCATTTCCGGCAGCTTCTACCGTAGGCGAAGCTATTTTCTGCACCAGGAAGCTCAGCCCCTGACCTACATTTCCGGCAAATTCCTGCCAGGACTGCCGGACATTGGCCGGAAGCATGCGGAACAAATCATCAAACCGCGCAAATACATTCTGTACCTCTGCAGCTGCCACTGCATACAGTTCCGGCAGATCCTTTGCCAGATCACAGGCCTGATACCACAGTCTGGAAATCAAAAAGTAGGTCAGCCCGATTACAGCAGCCAGAACTGCAACCACAATCAAAGCAGAGCTGTGTTTCCGAACCAGCTTTAAACGCCTTTCCAGCATCCGCACCAGCGGATTGGCAATCAGCGCAATGATCCAGCCAATTACAAAGGGCATAAAGAATACAAGCAGCTTCGGCCCCACCACACATATCAGACCGATTTCTGCCAGCGGAATAACAATATTCAGGATGATTCCTAAATAATATTTTCCATCCTTCAATCTATCACCTTCTCGTTTTCTTGTTCCAAATAGGTTTCAAGGAAAGCAAACAGCGCCTCCATTTCCTCCCTTGTTCCAATGGAAATTCTCAGATAGTTTTCCAGCTTCGGCTGTTTAAAATACCTGACATAAATCTGATTTTCCCGCAGTGCCTCAAAAATCGCCTCTGCTTTTGCCGTTTTATGAGAAGCAAAAATAAAGTTTGACATAGAGTCAGGAAATGTAAAACCCAGCCGCTTTAACTGCATCTTCGACCACTCTCTTGTCTCTATAATCCTTTTCAGCGTCTCCTTAAAATATTCATCATCCTTCACCGCTTCTTTTCCAAGAATCAGGGACGGAAGATTCATTGTGTAGGAATTGTAGGAATATTTGACATCATTTAATGCCTGAATCAGTCTGGGATTTCCTATGGCAAAGCCAATGCGCATTCCTGCCATGGATCTGGATTTGCTGAAGGTCTGCACCACAAGGAGATTCTCATACCTGGGAATCAGCGACAGGGCAGAAACACCGCCAAAATCAATATATGCCTCATCAACAATCACAATGCTGTCCTGATTGGCTCGTACAATCTCCTCAACCTCATCCAGAGGAAGCAAAAGTCCTGTAGGCGCATTGGGATTCGGAAAAATAATTCCGCCGTTTTCTCTCATGTAATCCCCGGGATGAAGGACAAAATTCTCGTCCAGAGCGGGAGTTTCAAAGGGGATCCGGAACAGCTCTGCCCATACCTTATAAAAAGAATACGAAATATCCGGAAACAGAATCGGCTTTTCCGAGTTAAAAAACGTAAGAAAGCTCATTGCAATGACATCATCTGAACCGACACCTACAAAAACCTGATCGGTTCCTACGTGATAATATTCTGCAAGAGCGGATACCAGATCTCCAGCCGCCGGATCCGGATACTTCCGCAGACGATCATCGTCCATCTGCGCAAGAGCCTCCTTTACCCCCGGTGCAGGCGGATATGGATTTTCGTTGGTATTCAGCTTAATTAACCGATCTCCCTTCGGCTGATCTCCCGGAACATAGGGAACAACCTTTCTGATATATTTCTCCCAGCCGTACATAATATTTTCCTCCTCATGGTCTTTCCAGACAGATGATGCCTTTTTCAGACATGCCCGGATATTCTCTTTTCCCCCTGACTGCGAAGTCTCATCCCCCTTCAGCAGCCGTTCTACACCACAGGAAACTTTCCGAAAAACTACACCAGCCCATACTCCTTTGCCAGTGCCTCAAAAGCCGGCATGGATCTGGTAATCTGGTCTGCTGACACACAATACGCAATCCGCACATATCCCGGACAGGCAAAGGAGCTTCCCGGAACCAGCAGAAGATTGTGCTTCTGCGCGCGGGCGCAAAAGGCCTTCTCATCCTCCTCCGGAGCCTTGACAAACAGGTAGAATGCCCCCTCCGGCTTAATGCAGGAAAATCCCAGTTTCTTCAGTCCGTGATACAGGAGATTTCTGTTTTTGTCATACGCCTCCAGATTAACCTGGGCATCTGCCTCAATACACCGCTTAATCACACGCTGCATCAGAGACGGGGCATTCACACAGCCAAGAACACGGTTGGCAATCGTTGCGGCCGTAAATACCGACTCGCTGTCTGTAAACTCATCAGGAATCACCAGATAGCCGATTCGCTCACCAGGCAGTGACAGGGATTTGCTGTAGGAGTAGCACACAACCGTATCATCATAATACTTTGTCACATAAGGCACCTCTACTCCGTCATACGCCAGTTCCCTGTACGGCTCATCAGAAATCAGCACCATTTCTGTTCCCAGCTCTTTCGTTTTCTGCCGCATAATCCCGGCCAGCCGGGTCAGTGTTTCATGGGAATAAACGACACCTGTCGGATTGTTCGGCGTATTGATAATAACCGCCTTTGTTCTTTCCGTAATTTTCTCTGCAAACTCTTCCAGATTCGGCTGGAAATCAGCGGTATTCGGAGAAATCACCGTAAGCTGACCGTCATAACTGCGAACATAATTGCCGTACTCTACAAAATACGGAGCAAAAACAATGACCTCATCTCCCGGATTCAGAATGGTTTTTAAAATTACATTCAGTCCGCTGGCTGCACCTACTGTCATCAGAATATTCTTCTGGCTGAATTTCGTGCCAAACCGGCTGTTCAGAGACCGGGCAATCGTTTCTCTTACGTCCTCATACCCTGCATTGCTCATATAACCGTGAACAAAGGTGGATTCCTCCTCCTTCAAAGTATCCAGTATCGCCTTCTCCACCTCCGGCGGCGCCGGAACATTGGGATTGCCAAGACTGAAATCATAGACATTTTCTGCCCCGTAAATGGCAGCCAGCCGCTTTCCCTCCTCAAACATCACGCGAATTACAGAATTATTCTCCACCAAGGGCTTCATTTTTCCTGAAATCATCAGACATCATCCTCCTGCTTGTTCTTTTCGTCTTCCCCAATTCATATTCAAAGCTGTCCCCATCTGTCTCTTACCTTCGCCTGTACTGGTTAAAATGGTAATACAGTGCCAGAATCCCCGTTACAATCAGATAAAACCAAGTTGTTGTGTTGCTGAACCATGTAGTGAAAAAAGAAAGAATCATATAGGCCGCAAACTGAGCATACAGCAGGTATCCTATAGGATTTTTCATTTCCCTCAGCTTTTCCATAAGAAAATAGGCCGCTGCTCCTAACACACAGGATAAAAGCAGCACTCCCACCCATCCGAAATCGTAATAGGCGTCATAAAACATGGTCAGGGTTGTCAATTCCTTTTTATTTACATAAATCGGAAATTGAATCAGCTGCGGGAAGAAAAACTTCAGTCCCGTAAGAGCCCAGAGCGGAAACAGACTTTTCAGCCCGAAGCTGTGTTTCGGAAGCGCCTCTACCAGACAGTTGAAATTATCGTAATTATTTGCAATATACATATAAGGCTGCGTGATAAAAATCGGCATTTTCTCATTCTTCATCTCGAAAATCCCATTTAAGTAGGCAACATCATGGCTTCTTGCCACAGTCAGAATCAGATAGACCGGAATCATAACTGCAAACAGTCCAAGCAGATAAACCGGGTGAAAGGTTTTCTGAAGGGAAATATAAGTCAAGGCCGCCAAAATCACAGCAAATACAAACTGAAATCTTGATACGCATAAAATCGGAATCAATAGAGAGATACCTGACAAAATCAGAGTAATCGCCAGTCTGCGTTCACTTCCCCGCCCTCTTTCCGTATGGAAAAATAAAACTGCCAGAGACGGAACCAGAACGCAGGACACGGTAATATAATGAACTCCTGTCAGGTGAAATTCGGAATATGCATGGGGAACTCCCTTTAAAAACAGAGGAACAAACCCGAGCTTCACTGCCTCCAGAACAAATGCAGCCAGAGAAACCGCCGTCAGACCGCAAATCATATGAAACAGAGGTATGGAATTGCAGGAAAAACTTCTCCGCCGCCCGTAGCTTTCACGAGTCGTTCCAAACAGAGAGGTGAAAATTTCATACACTGCCCAGAAGCCGGCATAAGCCAGAGCCAGACAAACCCACGTCATCAGTGACCAGTCTGTCTGCAGATGACTCAGCTTCAGGCAGGACAGCCCCTGTCCTCCTACCCAGAAAAGCGAAAACAGGGCACGCAGATGAATAATATTTTTTGTTTTCCGATAATCCGAATAATACAGCCATACTGCGGCTGCCAGAAGCGCTGTTCCTGAAAGATAGTAGTGCTCCCATCGCGCCAGAAAATAAGCTGCCAGATAACAAATCGCGTAAACTGCCATAAACCTTCCCATCCTGTCTTTCATTTTTCATAATGGAAAAAACCATTATGACTGCGGGTTTTCAAACTCTTCCCTGTTTTTCAAAAGGCTGCCGCTGACGGCAGCGACAGCCTCTCTTCTTATTCTGCAAAGGATTTCATATATTCTTCTACTTCTTTTGCTGTTGCAAAGCTCATTGCCTTGTCAGCCACCGCCTGCAGCTCCTCTGTGCTGTAACCGGTAATCAGCTTTCTGGCGCGCAGAATTGCTGATGCACTCATGCTGAACTCGTTTAATCCGAAAGCCAGAAGCAGCGGAATCATCATCGGATCACTGGCTGCCTCGCCGCACATTCCCACCATAATTCCGGCTTCTCGTCCACAGGCAATAATATGCTTAATGCTCCGGAGAACTGCCGGGTTAAAGGTGGAATACAGGTAGGAAATCTTATCATTTCCACGGTCAACGGACATGGTATACTGAGTCAGATCATTGGTTCCGATACTGAAGAAATCTGCCTCTCTGGCAAATACATCAGCCATCAGAGATGCCGCTGCAGTCTCCACCATAATTCCAACCTGGATATCCCGGTTGTAGCTGATACCTTCCCGATCCAGCTCCTCCTTAATCTCTGCAATCAGAGCCTTTGCCTCCCGCAGCTCATCAATACAGGTTACCATCGGAATCATGATTTTAATATTGCCGTAGGCACTGGCACGAAGAAGTGCGCGCAGCTGCGGTCTGTAAATATCCTCTTTCCTATCCAGGCACAGACGGATAGCACGGTATCCCAGGAAAGGATTCTCGTCCTTCTTCAGGCCCATATAAGGAATCTCCTTGTCACCGCCAATATCCAGAGTACGGATAATTACCGGCTTGCCGGCCAGCTTTTCTGCAACCTCTTTATATGCCTCAAACTGTTCTTCCTCAGTAGGCATGGCATTTCTGTCCATAAACAAAAACTCGGTTCTGAACAGACCAACACCCTCGCCGTCATACTGAAGCACCTTTTCCACATCCTCAGGCTTTCCGATATTTGCCACCAGTTCAATAGAAACACCGTCTCTGGTCACGGTTGGCTTTCCTATGTACTGCTCCAGCTCCTTCTTCTCTTTCAGGAAGCAGTCTCTCTTTTCCTGATATTCCGATGCAGTCTTTTCATCCGGATTTACAAAAACAATTCCCTCAGAACCGTCCAGAATCACCTGATCCCCGTTTTTCACAAGACCCATAAAATCCTTCACAGCAACCACTGCCGGAATCTCCAGAGCTCTGGCCAGAATAGCGCTGTGAGAAGTCTTTCCTCCCAGCTCTGTCACAATACCTGCCACATGAGCCGGATTGATTCCTGCTGTCATGGAAGGTGTCAAATCCTTTGCCACCAGAATACTTCCTGCCGGAAGAGCAGAAATATCCACAGAAGAAACACCCATCAGCACCTGCTGCATCCGGGTTTTAATATCCCGCATATCTGTTGCTCTCTGCTGCATCAGCTCGTCCTCCATGGCTGCAAAAACATCCGCATACATGGTGCATACCTGCTCAACTGCATATTCGCTGCAGATACTTTCATTTTTAATCGTATTTTCAATTTCGCCGGTCAGCATCGGATCCATCAGAAGCATCAGATGGCCCTGCATAATCTCAGCCTCCTTCTCCCCCACTCTGGTGGCGAGATCCGCAGCCAGTGCCTCTGTATCCTTCATAGTCTGCTCCAGTGCTTCCTGGAAGCGCTTTGCCTCGGCTTCCGTATCCAATACTGCCTCTCTTTTAATCACCAGCTCTGCCTCTTCCACGATGACAGCTGTTCCGATACCAATTCCGGAAGAAGCATTCGTTCCCTTATACATAAGAGATACCTCCTTATTAATTAAATATTTTTTATCAGTGTCTTTTCACAGAACAGCTTTCTGCAATAACACCAATAGTTTCTTTTGCTTATTCACCTAATCCGCTTTCAATCAGTCCTGCCACTGCGGCAAAGGCTTCTTCTTCATCATTTCCTTCACAAATCAGTTCAATCTCATCGCCGCACTTCACACAGGCTCCCAGAACACTGAGGACGCTTTTTGCATTTGCCGTAGTGCTTCCCGTCACGATCTGAATCGATGACTGATATTTAATGGCTTCATTACAGAGTATTCCTGTGGGCCTCAAATGAAGCCCGGAAATATTTTTGATTCTCAGCTGCTTTCTTACCACGCTATCCCTCTCTTCCGTCATCCGGCGCTGCTTTCCTCTTCTCTGGACTGCGCCGGCGTCTCTATTGCTGTCTCTGTGGTTTCTTTTTCTGAAGGCTCCGATTCTGACTCCTGAGGTTTGCTTCCGGAGGAAGTTCCGGCCTCCAGAACATCTGCACTCTGCACAACATCTACCTGAACCTCTGAGCTGGAAACAATGGTAAATGCTGCATCCGGCTCAAACTGTACCTCTGCGCTGTGTATTCCCGGTCCCAGATCTGCCAAATCAACAGATGCTCCCAAATCAGAACCATTCAGGCTTTCCAGATCTTCACTGAGTCCCTGAACTACCACTTCCATCTTCTCCGGGATAAAGCGGTAATGATAATTCTCAGACGGATTTTTCTGTTCAATATCCTCGTCTGAAAGAACAATTGTTCTGTTGACCAGCTTTTCCACCTTCAGGCGAATCTCTACCGACGGATTCTGCGACTCTGCCAGTTCGACTCCTTCCGGCAGGTAATCTCTCAAATCCACGGTTACCACAACATCTGATGCTGCCCGGTTAATATTCAGTTCACTGGCTGGAATCGTGATTTTATTCACATCTGCCAGGTTTGTTTTCAGTCCCGTTACCTTCACATCCCGGCTGCTGCACTCCACTCCGGTATACTGATATCCCGGTGCAACTGTTCCGGTTACTTCAAAATCAAGAGGAAGACTCTTTACTTTATTAATGGCAACCCGATAAGAAATCTCCTCTGTATCTACTGTGATCCGATCTCCGATATCTGACAGCTCATTGCCGTTTGCATCATAAAACCTTGGCTTTGCTGCTCCTGTCAAATCACTGGAAGCTCCGTCCACACCAATCTCAACACCCATATAGCTGATCATACCCACCTGGGAAACCGGTCCTTCTACTGTTACTGTTGCAGGTGTCAGTTCCACTTTTCCATCGGAATATCCGTCTGCCGCATGACCGGTAGTCTTTGTCTGAAGCTCAAAGGGCTTGCTCTGCAGCTCCTCTGTCTGCACCCGGACTACCCCCGGCTTTGTGGTAATCTCGCTGATCAGTTCTTTATTGCTCAGGATTTCTACCTTCACTTCTACAGAACCTGTTACACTGTAAAGCTCTGCCAGATCCACATAAGCGCGGAAATCTGAAGCCTTGATCCGGTAAGCGTCCCTGGTACGCACCCGGTAATTGACTGTCACTGTACTTTTTCCATTAATCTCATAAGCACGGTTTGCCGCTGTCAGAACCTGCCCGTTGACAGTCTCCAGAGGCACCTCCTTGCTTTCTGAGGTCAGCGGATTGGATACATTCATAACAACCAGCCATACAAAAAATGCCACAAAGATAGAAAGAATCTTCAAGCCCAGGTTATTCAACAGTTTTTCTTTCATTCTTCTTTTTTCCCTTCCATATCCTGAACCGGCTGCTTCCCGTTTCCTCCTGCCGTTCCATGCTGGCCAAAGCTTCCTTCAGCATCTCCGCATCGGCGATGCGACGCAGGGAACCGCCTTCCACAAGAGATACCCGGCCGGTTTCCTCAGAAACAACGATGGTCATACTGTCAGTCACTTCACTGATTCCCACAGCAGCCCGGTGTCTGGTTCCCAGTTCCTTGCTGATCATCATATTATCTGATAAAGGCAGATAGCAGGTTGCTGCTGTCACCCGGTTTCCCCGGATTACCACAGCTCCGTCGTGAAGCGGCGTATTGTGTTCAAATATATTAATCAGCAGCTGACTGCTGACCAGTCCGTTGATTTCAATTCCTGTCCGCTCTATTTCCCGAAGAGAAACATTGCGCTCAATCACCATCAGCGCTCCTGTTTTTACCTTGGCCATCTCAAAGGTAGCCTTTACAATCTCATTGACTGTCCGTTCGGAAAATTCCTGATTTTCCTTTCCATCATCAAAAAGAAGCAGCTCTGAAAACAGATTTTTACTTCCCAGCTGCTCCAGAGCCTTACGCAGCTCCGGCTGGAAGATAATCACCAGCGCCGTAACTGCAATCGCTCCGCTTTTATCAAGGATCCAGAGGATGGTATTCCATCGAAACAGAGCTGCAAGAAGAGCAAATGCCAGAATCATGCCAATGCCCCGCAGAAGATACCAAGCCCTGGTGCTCTTGATCCAGAGCAGTGCAAAGTATACCAGAATTGCAATAATAATAATCTCTGTTAAACTTCCAATGGTAATCCTCGGCAAAAACGAAAGCCAGGATCCCAGCCCGTCAAAAAAAGCTCCCACATCCTGGATGATGCCCGTCATACGTATGCCTCACTTTCAACATTCAGAATTCACGGCCGTTCCTGTCTGCGGCCCTCGGTTCTCGGATGACGCGCCCTGTCCGGATTGTTCATACGCTGTACCCGCACATCCGGTTTGGACACGGCCACTTTCGGAACCGCTTTTACATAATACACATAATCGTCATCTTCAAACTGCATATATTCGGTCCTGGTGTAATCCACCGCGAACACGAAAAAATGATAAAGTCCTGCCAGCACCAGAGAAGCAATCACAGCTGTCAGCAATTCTCCAATCGGCATAGACACATCAAACAGATAATCTCCTACAAAAACACCTGCCATCTGGACTATGGTTCCAATTACAATTGCAATCATCCACGCATAATCCACAGACATCGTCCGAATCAGATATACTGCAAGAACTCCGACTGCGCATACTGCAATCATAACCACAATTGCCTTGTTGGAAAGAATTGCCTGTATGATCTGAACAAACTTCTGAGTAATATCCACAGAAGCATCATTCGTCAGAAGTCCCGCATTCTGCCGGACATAATTTAAAATATAATAAACAACAACTCCGCAGCTGACTGGAATCACAACAACCGGTCCTGCACAGAGTCCTGCCAGAATCGGAACTGCAAAGGGAATTTTCATGACAAATGCCATGGGAACCAAAACCATCCAGTAGCTGTCTCCCGGCTGAAAGCCATAATATAGAAGCGCTACAATTACCAGAAAGATGGCTGTAATCAAGGCAATCTCCATGGATACCGCATAAATATGGGCCAGAAGCACCACCGCCAGAAGACAGGCAATCGCCCCGTAAGGCAAAAACGCACACAGCAGTGAAAGAAGAATCACCACTGCCATGCTGTTCAGTTTTGTCATAAAGCCAAGATTGTGGCTCATCATCCACAGGGCCGCAAAACTGTAAATAAACTTTACCATACCGTCAGCCACAGCCGCATACTTTCCATAAAAGGATCTGAGACGTTCTTTAAGTACGAGAAACATCATCATGTCGGACGCCCTCCTTTGTCAATTCTTTGCTGCGGCTCTGAAATTCATACCGTTTTTCCAGCCTTTTCAGCTTTGCTACATACACCTTCATTCCTCTTCTGGCATATTCATACCTCTTCCTGTAGACCAGAAAAGTAATCAGAAGATAGACAGCCAGACCTGCTCCGTAAAGCAGCAAAGCTGTTCTTGCCAGCCCCGCCGCCTCCTCCAGGTTGATCGTATTCAAAATCCGTTCCATACTGTACAAAACCCAGACCAGAAGGCAAAGCAGGTAACAGAAACTATACGAAAAGAAGGACCGCAGCATCCGGCTGCTGATATAATCATTTTTAAAATAGCGGTTTGCCGGAAATATCGCTTTTCCTTCCCGTTTTTCGAACATCGCAATACCGGTCATCAGCTTTAATTTATCTTCATTCAGCATAGGCCCTTCCTCTTCGTCCCGAAACATACTTTTTTTAGTATAGCATAATTATCCTGCCTGCGCTACACTTCCTCATAGATTTTTTGCAGATATGCCACATCCCTGTGACACCGTTCCCGGTTGGAATTTTCCAGAAGCATGGTGATATACGGCTTCTCTTTCTTCAGCCAGCGAAGCAGAGGTTCATAATGAAACAGGCCGTCTCCCACATGCTCAAACTCCGGTTCCCCGTTTTCCATGCGGAAATCTTTCACATGCACCATGGAAATCCGATCCCCGTAAAGTGCAAAAGCCCGTTCCAGCACTTCTTCCTGATTGTTATAATTTTCGCTGCTGATTAAATTCACCGGATCCAGAATAGCCTCTACATTAGGTGAGTGAATGTCATCCAGAAAACGCTTCATCATCTCCGGACTGTACAGAGTATGGTCGTGAACCGCCTCCACACCAACAATCATTCCCAGCTTTTCTGCCGCATCCACAATTTCTCTCATGCTTTTTAAAAGAAGCTGATAGCATTCTTCCGTATAGGTTTCCGGAACAACTTTGAAATCACTGCTGTATCGTCCTGTCTCCGTGCCAACCATATCAGCGCCTATAATCTTTGCATATTTCAGATGCTCTATAAACCGGGCAACCGAAGCCTTTCTCTTATTCTCGTCCGGATCCGTCGGATTGATGTAGCAGCCCAGGACTGCAACATGAATTCCCCGCTCCTTCAGCTTGTCAGAAATCATATGTGCAAATCCCGGTGAATAATGTCCCGGTCCAAAATCGCAGCCGGAAACAGATTTTCCCAGCGCCAGCTGAATCTGACAGATTCCATTCTCCTTGACTGTATCAAGCACAGTATCGATATCAGCCTTGGGACAGATATCGTGACACCTTATTCCGTAATTCATCTATAACTCCTCCCTGTTTCTCATATCTAGTGGTAGTATACCACAAAACCACCGTCATGCATAGCAGAGCGGTGGTTTTGAAAAACAGTTTATGAAATTTTAAGCATCTACGCTGTAGTTCGGTGCCTCTTTTGTGATATGAATATCATGCGGATGGCTTTCCTTTAAGGATGCTGCAGAAATCTTTATAAACTTTCCTGTTTCCTGGAGAGTAGGAATATCAGAAGCTCCGCAGTAACCCATGCCTGCACGAAGACCGCCCAGCATCTGGAATACGGTATCCTCTACCAGTCCCTTATATGCAACACGTCCTTCTACGCCTTCCGGAACCAGCTTCTTTGCATCTGCCTGGAAATAACGATCCTTACTTCCGTTTTCCATAGCTGCAATAGAGCCCATGCCGCGGTATACTTTATATTTTCTTCCCTGATACAGCTCGAAGGTTCCCGGGCTCTCATCACATCCGGCAAACAGGCTTCCCATCATACATACATTACCGCCTGCAGCAATTGCCTTGGTAATGTCTCCGGAATACTTGATTCCGCCGTCTGCAATAATCGGAATACCATACTCTTTTGCAACAGCATAGCAGTCCATAACAGCTGTAATCTGCGGAACACCAATACCTGCAACCACACGGGTGGTACAGATGGAGCCAGGTCCGATACCAACCTTTACTGCATCTACACCGGCCTCAATCAGAGCGCGGGTTGCCTCTCCTGTAGCTACATTTCCTGCGATTACCTGCAGCTCCGGATATTTTTCTTTAATCATACGCACACAGCGCAGAACGTTTTCTGAATGACCGTGAGCAGAATCCAGAACTACCACATCAACCTGAGCCTTCATCAGCGCCTCAACGCGATCCAGAACATTGGCTGTGATTCCAAGAGCAGCACCGCACAGCAGACGGCCCTTCTCGTCCTTGGCGGACAGCGGATACTTAATCTGCTTTTCAATATCCTTAATGGTAATCAGACCCTTTAAATTAAAGTCATCATCTACGATAGGAAGCTTCTCCACTCTGGCCTTGGCAAGAATCTTCTTTGCCTCCATAAGAGTGATGCCTTCCTTTGCAGTAACCAGGTTCTCACTGGTCATGCACTCCTTGATTTTCTTGGTAAAATCCTCTTCAAACTTCAGATCGCGGTTGGTAATAATACCAACCAGCTTGCGGCCCTCTGTAATCGGAACACCGGAAATCCGGAATTTGCCCATCAGCTCGTCCGCATCCCTCAGAGTGTGCTCCGGGGACAGGAAAAACGGGTCTGTAATGACGCCATTTTCTGAACGTTTAACCTTATCTACTTCCTCAGCCTGAGCTTCGATGCTCATATTCTTGTGAATAATTCCGATACCGCCCTGGCGCGCCATGGCAATCGCCATGCGATGCTCCGTAACCGTATCCATACCAGCACTCATCAGGGGAATATTCAGTTTGATCTTCTTGGTCAGATAAGTAGTGAGATCAACCTGATTCGGTACCACCTGGGAATAGGAAGGCACCAGCAGAACGTCATCAAATGTAATGCCGTCACCAATAATTGTACCCATTTTTTTGTCCTCTCTTTCGTTGATTTATCCGGCAGAGCCTGACGGGCTGCCGGAATATTTAGTGCCTAGTTTAACAAATTTCTGGCTGCTTGTCAAATACTATTTCCAACGATTTTTCGTCTCACATTTTCTGTTTTATTAAAAACTTTTCCTAAAAATACCTTTTCAGGGCCTTACTGTACAACTTTTCTCGGTGCTGTCTGACGGAAACAGTGAAGCATTTTGTCATTTGGCTCAAAAATAAGACGGATACTTTCGCTGCCTTTCTGGATCACTGCAGTGTAGGTTTTCACGCCCGGCATCCGGGAAGAGCAGTCCAGGGTCTTTCCTGTCACTTTATAATCAGACAAAACATGGGAATCAGAGGGTGCAATCATCTGGATCTCCTCCATGCTGCACTCATATGCTTTTTTTCTTTTGGCTTTTCCCAGAATCTTGTCTACATTCAGCTGCTTGTCTACGTACAGATACTCAAATTCCACATGGAAATTTCTGTAAGACAGATAGGTCAGAAAACCAAATACAAACATCAGGATCACAGACAAAATCCCTGATGTCATAGCCATAACTACAAAAAAAGCTGTAATCACGCCCAAAAGCCCGGTGACCAGCCAGGCATAAGCGGGAGTTTTCCGCCGTACAAGGTACTCTGCATAAGATTCGTTCATAGGTTCTTTCTCCTTTTCTTCTTTCCGTATATGCTATGCCGCTCTGGCAGATACCTGCTCCCCCTTTGAAGAAGAATATCAGGGCCGAAGCAGATACACAAAAGGCGCAGGGGAAAACTCATTCATATGGTTTTACCCTTGCGCCTTTTGCCGTCAGGCCATGAAAATCACGGACAGCTGATTACATCATTCCGCCCATTCCGCCTGCCGGCATAGCCGGAGTTTCTTCTTTAATATTAGCTACAACAGACTCGGTTGTCAAGAGGGTGGATGCAACGCTGGTTGCGTTCTGCAGAGCGCTTCTGGTAACCTTGGCCGGATCCAGAATACCTGCCTTAATCATATCCACATACTCTTCCTTATATGCATCAAAGCCGGTTCCTACCGGAGACTCTTTTACCTTGTTGATAATAACAGAGCCTTCCAGACCTGCATTTGCTGCGATATGGAATAACGGAGCTTCCAGTGCTTTCAGAATAATCTTTCCACCGGTTTTCTCATCGCCTTCCAGTTCATCCACACTTGCCTTAATCTGCTCGATTGCATGAACGTAAGCAGAACCGCCGCCTGCGATAATACCCTCTTCCACAGCTGCTCTTGCTGCAGACAGAGCATCCTCCATACGAAGCTTTGCTTCCTTCATTTCTGTCTCGGTAGCAGCACCTACACGGATTACTGCAACACCGCCTGCCAGCTTAGCCAGTCTCTCCTGCAGTTTTTCTTTATCGAAATCAGAAGTAGTCTCTTCAATCTGTGCGCGAATCTGTGCAACACGGGCAGCAATCTCACCCTTGTCGCCGCAGCCGTCTACGATAATTGTGTTCTCTTTCTGAACCTTAACAGATTTTGCGCGTCCCAGCTGAGCCATAGTGGTGTCCTTCAGTTCCAGACCCAGTTCCTCGGAAATCACAGTACCGCCGGTCAGAATAGCCAGATCCTTTAACATCTCTTTTCTTCTGTCGCCATAGCCCGGAGCCTTTACACCTACAACAGTGAAAGTACCTCTTAACTTGTTGACAATCAGAGTGGTCAGGGCCTCGCCCTCAATATCCTCTGCTACGATCAGCAGCTTGGCACCGGACTGTACAATCTGCTCCAGAACCGGCAGAATCTCCTGGATATTGGAAATCTTCTTATCAGTAATTAAAATATACGGATCGTCCAGATTTGCTTCCATCTTATCCATATCTGTGCACATGTAAGCAGAAACATAACCGCGGTCAAACTGCATACCTTCAACCAGATCCAGCTCTGTCTTCATGGTCTTGGATTCCTCAATGGTAATAACACCGTCATTGGAAACCTTCTCCATAGCCTCTGCAACCATCTCGCCTACTTCGTCATCTGCAGCAGAGATAGCAGCAACTCTTGCGATGCTGTCGCGGCCTTCGATCGGCTGGCTCATCTTTGCAATTGCTTCTACAGCAGCCTCAGTTGCTTTCTTCATACCCTTTCTTAAAACGATGGGGTTGGCGCCTGCTGCCAGGTTCTTCATGCCTTCGTTGATCATAGCCTGTGCCAGAACTGTTGCAGTGGTGGTACCGTCGCCGGCTACATCATTGGTCTTGGTAGCAACCTCTTTTACCAGCTGAGCGCCCATGTTCTCAAATGCATCCTCCAGCTCGATCTCCTTTGCAATGGTAACACCATCGTTGGTAATCAGCGGAGCACCAAAGGACTTGTCAAGAACTACGTTTCTTCCTTTCGGTCCGATGGTTACACGAACAGTATCTGCCAGCTGATTTACACCGGCTTCCAGGGCTTTTCTGGCTTCTACGCCATATTTAATCTGCTTTGCCATAATTGCATTCCTCCAAATCTGTCTTATTTATCTTTTACTCAATCACTGCCAGAATATCATTCTGTTTTACTACTACAAACTTCTCGTCCTCTACCTCTACCTCTGTTCCGGAATACTTAGAGTAGATAACCTTATCGCCAACCTTTACCTGCATGGTCACTTCCTTGCCGTCAACCACACCGCCCGGTCCTACTGCGATAACTTCTGCCTGCTGAGGTTTCTCCTTTGCCTGGCCCGGCAATACAATACCTGACTTGGTTGTCTCTTCTGCAACCAGCTGTTTTAAAACAACACGGTCAAATAACGGTACTAATTTCATGGATGATTCCTCCTTATTCTTCTTCTACTTTTTTCATTACAGGATTCCTTGGAACCCCTCTTTCGATTCACAATACCATTTATACCACGCATTGTTAGCACTGTCAAGTGTCGAGTGCTAATTTTATAAAATTTTTAAATTTTCGCTTGTCCCCTTTCTTTTTTTTCTCATTCGTATTACAATATTCATAATAGCAGATTGACAGAACAAACTGTCTGTCAATAGAAAGGAGTGCACATATGGCAAAAAAGGGATTGGGAAAATTTGTAATGCTGGCTGCTGTTGCCGGCGCTGCCGCCGCCGGAATTTCTTACTTCAGAAAATATCAGTCTTTCAATAAGGAACTGGATGAGGATTTCCACGATTTTGAAGATGAGGAGGATGCACCTGTTCCGGACAGTACCATGACCCGGAATTATGTGTCTCTCCATGCTGATAAGGACGAATTTCTCGTTGCAGCAGGCGATATGCTGAATGCAGCCAAGGATGTTGCCGGCGCTGCAAAGAATGTAATGAAGGATGCTGCTGCCATTGTAGCCGATACTACCAGAGAGGCTATGGGCGCCGCTGCTGACACTGCCTCCCGCTTCTCCTTCGGCAACAGCGATGAAGAAGATATCTTTGAGGATGAGGATGAGATTTCCGTTTCTGCCCCTTCCGGTGAAGATACCCCCAAAGCAGAACCGGCTCCGGTAAATGAGGAGGAACCGGCCGAAAAAGAAGAAGCTGCAGCTCAGGATACCGTAAGCGTTTCTATCGATACCGAAGCAGCTCTGTCTGAAGACGGCGAAGAAGTGATGGAATAATTGGAATAATTAGAATAACTGAAATGATCAAAACAGTCCGGACATTCTGTCTTAAACAGCAGAACATCCGGACTGTTTATTTCCAGCAGGAAACAAGAATACGGATTCCCTCACGGATCTCCTCCTCTCTGAGGCTGGCATATCCGAGAACCATTGTGGCAGGCCTGTGGTTATGCTCCGGATGGATAAAATAGCTGCTGAGGCCATATACTCTCACTCCGGCTGCCAAGGCCTTTTTCATTAACTCCGACTCCTTCTGGTTCTTTTTCCCCGTCAAAAGCATATGAATTCCTGCATATTCTCCGCCGATCTGAAATTCCCGCGCCAAAGGCGCAAGCTCTTCCAGAAGCACATCATGCTTTGCCTTATAAATCGCCCGCATTCTGTTCAGATGCCTTTCAAAATACCCCTGAGAAAGAAACTGATATAAAATATTCTGGTCAATCCGGGATACCGTAGACGCATAAAATCCTGCATTTCGGCGGTAAATCTTCAAAAGCTCCGGCGGAAGCACAAGATAGCTGACGCGAATAGCCGGCGCAATACATTTGGAAAAGGTTCCCAGGTAAATGACCTTTCCCTGGCGGTCCATTCCCTGAAGAGCAGGGATCGGCTTGCCCCGGTAACGGAACTCACTGTCATAATCATCCTCAATCAGATAGCGCGCTCCTCCTGATGCCCATTTCAACAGCTCCTGCCGCCGTCCTACCGTCATTACAACTCCTGTCGGGAACTGGTGGGAAGGCATAACGTAAGCCACATCTGCTCCGCTTTTTTCTAAAAGGATCGGATCCATCCCCTTTCCATCCATCTCCACAGGAGTCACCAAATATCCCAGACTGCAGAATACCCGGTATGCCTGCTTGTAGGTGGGATTTTCCATGGCAATCTTTAAATCTCCTCCCAGGATCTGGGCAAGCAGCATCAGAAGATACTCGCTTCCTGCTCCCACAATAATCTGCTCTGCGCTGCAGTTTACCCCGCGGGCAGAGTGAAGGTAGCTGCGGATTGCCTCACGCAGCCCCGGCTCCCCCTGGTGATTTCCGGAATGAAACATTTCTTTATTGTCATCCACAAGGGTATTGCGGCTCAGCTTTCTCCATACATTGTAGGGAAAACTGTCCAGATCAATCCCTCTGGGTGAAAAATCAATCCGGCAGTCCGGTCCCTCCGGCTCACTGGTTGCCATCTCCGGTTCTCCCGGCTGGCCGCCCTCCACCAGTCCCTCAATCCGGCTGACAAAATATCCCCGGTACGGTCTGGACACAAGATATCCTTCTGCCAGAAGCTGATCGTAAGCCATCTGCGTCGTACTCCGGCTGACCTTCAGATTCTCCGCCAGCACCCTGGTAGAAGGCAGCCTTTCCTCTGCCTTCAGACTTCCGTTCCGGATTTCCCCGCGGATATACGCATAAATCTGTTCATACAAAGCTGTTTTCGCTTTTAAATCCAGAGGAATCAAAAGTTCCATGGCACTGCTCCGTTTTATTTCTGAATTTTAAATGAACTCTTGAGGGAGACAATCCGGTTGAATACCGGCTGTCCCGGCTGGCTGTCATGGCTGTCTGCACAGAAATAACCATTTCTTACAAACTGGAAGCTGTCATAGGCCTTTGCTTCAGCCAGAGCCGGCTCCACATAGCAGTTTTTCAGAATTGTCAGGGAATTGGGATTCAGATTCAGACTTCCGTCTTCATTTAATTTGCCCTTTTCCTCATCAACAATATTCTCATACAGACGGCATTCTACCTGCTTTGCTGTCTCTGCAGCAACCCAGTGAATGGTTCCCTTTACCTTTCTGTCGCTGGATCCGCCTCTTGTCTCCGGATCATAAGCAGCATGAACCACGGTTACATTGCCGTTCTCATCCTTTTCACATCCGGTACAGGTAACGTAATAAGCACCCATCAGACGAACCTCATTGCCCGGGAACATACGGAAGTACTTTCTGGGCGGAACCTCCATGAAGTCCTCACGCTCAATATACACCTCACGGCTGAACGGAACCATGCGGGATCCCAGCTCCGGATTCTCCAGGTTGTTGGGAATCTCCAGCATCTCTGTCTCGCCCTCCGGATAATTGTCAATGACCAGCTTCACCGGATCCAGAATTGCCATCATACGGGCGCGTTTTAACTTCAGATCCTCTCTGATGCAATACTCCAGCATTGCATAATCTACAGAACTGTTGGCCTTGGATACGCCTACCAGCTCTACAAACATCTTGATTGCTTCCGGAGTGTAACCTCTTCTGCGCAGAGCCGCAATCGAAACCAGACGGGGATCATCCCAGCCGTCTACAATGCCGTCCTCTACCAGCTTTTTAATGTAACGCTTTCCTGTCACCACATTTGTCAGGTACAGCTTGGCAAACTCAATCTGGCGGGGCGGATTCTCAAACTCGCACTCACGCACAACCCAGTCATACAGAGGACGATGATCCTCAAACTCCAGAGTACAGATAGAATGGGTAATATGCTCAATAGCATCCTCAATGGGATGTGCAAAGTCATACATAGGATAAATGCACCACTTGTCTCCGGTATTGTGATGGCTCATTCTTGCCACACGGTAAATAACCGGATCTCTCATATTGATATTGGGTGATGCCATATCAATCTTGGCGCGAAGAACCTTCTCTCCGTCCTGATATTTTCCTTCCTTCATTTCCTCAAACAGACGCAGGTTTTCTTCCACACTGCGGTTGCGGTAGGGACTTTCCTTACCCGGAGTAGTAAAATCTCCCCGGTACTCTCTGATCTGCTCGGCAGACAGGTCGCAGACAAAGGCTTTTCCTTTTTTAATCAGGAAAACTGCACACTCATACATTTTATCAAAATAATTGGATGCAAAAAACAGGCGATCTTCAAAATCAGCTCCCAGCCACTTTACATCCTCCATAATCGATTCCACAAACTCTGTCTTTTCCTTGGTAGGATTGGTATCATCAAAACGCAGATTAAACTTGCCGCCGTATTTTTTAGCCAGTCCATAGTTTAAAAGAATTGACTTTGCATGTCCAATATGAAGATATCCGTTCGGCTCCGGTGGGAAACGGGTCTGTACGTGATCGTAAACACCCTCTGCCAGATCCTTATCAATCTCCTGCTCAATAAAATTTTTAGAAACAGTTGTCTCCAAAACCTCTTTTTCCTTTTCCATTACAAGGTTCCTCCGTCTGAAATAATCTCCGCCATCCGGCGAAAGCTCTGATAATACTGTATCATAACATAAAACCGCCGTTTAGAAAAGAGGGAGTTGCCCGGAGTTTCTCCAAATCCTCCTTTCCGCTGTCTGATATTTTCGTATTTCCGGTTGACAAAGCGAAAAAGCCATGATACTATAGATAAAGTTCATCGGACATCTTCAGTCTGTGAATAAGCTGCTGTGGCTCAGTCGGTAGAGCGTCGCATTGGTAGTGCGGAGGTCA
>ENA-ORTP01000711-ORTP01000711.1-human-gut-metagenome-genome-assembly--contig:-NODE-711-length-39476-cov-87.754243_pt1 | contig 39476 bp, 33 predicted proteins | sample MGYA00241913_ERZ509190 | MGnify/ENA primary metagenome ERZ509190 (study PRJEB26280, sample SAMEA2338839) | human gut metagenome | biome: human gut; feature: human-associated habitat; material: faeces...
GTTTCTATTGTTTTGAGTACCGTTTCTGTAATGTACGGGCCGGATGGGAGAAAGGACATGTGGAGCGCAGCGTGGAATATGTCAGAAGGAAAGCTTTCTGCCTGACAGACCATTTTGGTGATATACATTCTGCCCAGGAGCATTTAAACCGGGTATGTATGCAGGTCAACAACGAGCAAGGCAGTCTTTCAACAGCGGAGAAAACATCACGTCTGGAAGCTGACCTGTCATCGCTGAAGCCTTTTCCCGGTAATCTGGGCTGTTTTGAGGTCTATGAGTACATTGTGGATAAATGGTCAACTATCAGCATGAAAAATGTTCATTATTCCGTACCTGATTCTCTTGTGGGAGAAAAAGTACATGTCAAGGTTTATAGTGAAAAAATCGTCATCCTGCACGGGAAGGAGAAAGTGGCCTCTCATCAACGCAGTTATTGCGGTGGAGACTGGTGCATCAAGCTGGAGCACTATTTGCGTACACTTTCCCGTAAACCGGGGGCATTGCCCCACTCTGTGGTTTGGCAAAGAGCACCGGAAGAACTGAGAAGGCTGTATGACATCCATTTCAAGGAGGACAACAGGACGTTTGTTCTGTTGCTGGACTATGCCCGAAAAAATGGATTTTCCGGAACGGACATTGTCACGGCATGCAAGGAGCTGACCGGACGTGGTGTCAGAAAGATATCTCCGGACCAGGTAAAGGCCATGCTGCATGGTAGCGTACAGGGAGAGACAGAAGAAACCATGGAACCGCCTGTTCTCCCGGCACAACAGGAGAATATAGAAAGAGAAGCTGTGGATATGCTTGAAGGCATCACGGCGCTCATGACAGGATACAATGAAGTGCATGATATAATACCAACCATTTAAGTTTATAATATATGAAATCAGAAAAAGAAACCATTTATGACTATGCTGCAGAACTGAAGCTTCTGGCCTTTAAAGAGGAACTGGAATGCACCCTTTCATTGGCAGCTGAAGAAAACTGGAACCATCTGCAGTTCTTGACGGAATTGCTTGGAAAGGAAAGCGCCAGGAGAAGGGAGTGTAGAAGAAGATCAAGGATAAGATCTGCGGGATTTCCACAAATGAAGTATCTGCATGAGCTTGTTATGGAAGACATGCCCAAAGAGGCACAGGTAATATTACCTGAATTGGAGACACTGGACTTCATCAGACAGGGAAGAAACCTGGTCCTGTATGGAAATCCGGGAACGGGAAAGACGCATATTGCTACGGCTTTGGGAATAAAGGCCTGCCAACAGGACTTTACCGTATTGTTTACTTCAGTGCCGGTCCTGCTTACCCAGATAAGGGAGGCTAAATCAGCAAAGACACTGAGGACGCTACAATTAAGGTTTGAAAAATACGATCTGGTCATCTGTGATGAGTTCGGATATGTCAGTTGTGACAAGGAAGGAGGAGAACTGCTTTTTAACCACCTGTCGTTAAGAGCCGGAAAAAAGGCTACAATCATTACTACTAATTTGGCTTTTAACAGATGGAATGAAATCATAAAGGACAAGGTGCTTGTGGCGGCAATGGTTGACAGGCTTACACATAAAGCTTATCTGGTTAATATGACCGGACTGTCTTATAGGCTTAAGGAAACACAAAAAATGAGACAAGATAAATGAATATTTTAAACTTATAGTAATTTTGTAACAAGTTATGGATGGAGCTCTTTTCAATTAGAATACAGCGCACTTTTCAATTAGTATCTACACCCTTGTTGTAAGTCCGAACCGTTTTTTGAAATCTTCGTAGTTTTTAATTTGGTAGTATAACATATTTTCCAGTTTTGATATTGTCCATTGTCCATGAATAAAAAAGAGATATCCCTCCCGGGACATCTCTTTGGGGTGTTTCAAACCGTATATTCCCTCACGTTGGAGTAAGGGGCTGTATTTCCTGTTCAGGCAGGCATATACATTCGGACCGTTTTTTCATCCAGCCTAAGCAGTTCCTTTTCGGGCGGGAAACAGTCTATTTCTTCCATCAACTCAAATCCTTCCGGTGAGTTCGGGTGATTCCGTATGGCATACTCCAGTTCGTCAGAGGCAATTTTCATTCTGTCAGTTTCGATGAACGGGGACTTTATTCCGAAAAAGTGGAGATATTCAATCCGGCTGTTGTCCGCCACTTCCGTTTTGTAATTTTTCATTTCTTTCGTTTGAACCATAATCTTTCTTTTTTGATTAAACATGACCGGCTTGGCAAAAGCCAGTATTTCCATTTCTTATATGCCCCGGTTTGCTTTTTGCCGTGATTGTGCAAGGCAAAAGGCGACCTTTGCAGGTAAGAATTGAAATACGATATGAATGGCGGTCTGCCATGGAGAAAAGAAGCCGTCCGGTAGGCAGAGGCGGTACAGGATTCAGTCGAACGCTTCCATCCGATTGCTTTCCAGCAATGCCAGGACATCTTTCTCCTTGTACAATAATTTGCCTCCTATCTTGTAATAGGGTATTTTTCCGTTCAGGCGGTAGTCTGCCAGTGTCCTTCGTGTCAGTTTCAGTTTTCCGGCAAGCTCGCTGTCCGTCATGTAACGGTCGCCGTTCAGTAGCGGACGGAACTTTTCCGCCTGTATGTCCAGAAGGCGGGACAATGTGTCAATGTTCCGGAAAAACTGCCTGATTTCCGGACTTTCCTTGGTCAATAGGGATTGTGCCATTGTATCTTGCCAATTAAAGGATTACCTGACGAATCGTATTTTCCATAAAGCGGATGATGTCCTGACGCCTGTAATATACTTTACGGTCTATATGGCTGTAAGGGACTGCCCTGCGTCTTCGGAGCTGTAACAGTTTTCCGGGGGAGACTCCCATCAGCATACATGCTTCCTGGTTGTCTATCCAGTCATCCATACTCCGGGAATTTTCCCCGCATATTTCCCGCACTTTTTTTGCAAGGGCTTCCAAGGCCCTGTTCATTTCCAAGAATGTCTGCGCTTCAATGGTTACGATTTCCATACGTTTCTCTTTTTTGTCCGGTACGAAAATAGGGATGGAATCCCTTTCCTCCAAAAAGGTGTCTGTAAATGTCATCAGACGGCATCAGATGGCAAGGGGAACGGGAATGTGAAATATTTGAATATCCCCCAAGAAAGTAGCAGACAAAAATCGGACAGGATTTTGGTTCCTGTTTAAATTTTCTTCAAAAGGGAATGACTTGCAGGCCTTTTCCGATAAAAACAACTATATTTATCCACCATCAGGATTTTAACCTTTGGAACATTTATATTATGGAATTGATTGTGAATTTGTCGGTGATATTATTTTTTATCGGGCTTTGGATGTATGCCCGGTATTGGAGAAGAATGTGCGGGAAGGCGTTCTGCCAATATGCGGCCGCCTGCTGCGGGAGAGAGGAAAGAGAAAAGCTGATGCGGTATGCCATAATAGCGGGCAACCGTCATGCACCCTTGCTGTATGCGTTGACTTATCCCGAACGGTTTGACAAGGCCCGGCCGTTACGATTGTTTGAATTCAGGGGAATCCGTTGTGTGTTTGCCGGATATTATTTTCCTCAGCGTTATGAAAACTGGCTTTGTGACGACCAGTCCGAATTTGTCCGGAAGGTGTATGATTTCAAGGAAGGGAAAGACCCATGCCGGAATTGTTTCTCGCAGGCGTTCCGGGTTCTTTCCGTTACCGGAGATGTGACCGCTGTGTTTATGCCATGCAGTACTTCCCGGCGCTACCATCGACGTTTTTCCGGTATAGCCGCTTTTCTGGAGTCCGGGGGCTATGCCCGGTCGGGGCTGGATTTGATATGTATCACGGAAGACAGGGAGAGCAAACATACTTCCGGAAGACGTTCCGGAGTGGATACGGCCAATTATATGATGGCGAGGGGGCTGCGGGGAAAACGGGTCGTAATCGTGGATGACCTGCTGACCAGCGGTGACAGCCTGCTGGAGTATGCCCATAACCTGGAAAGGGTCGGCGCCATAGTGACAGGTGCTGTCTTTTTGGCCCGTACGTTCCGGATGCCCCCACCGGCAACAGTCAGACGGGTTGTTTGGAAACATCATTTATCGGCGCTGTTGACAGGAAAGTAAGACGGCGGAGATTGTACGCGACTTGTAAAGTTTACAATACACCCTTTACAACTTTACACTTTGTTTTTTACAATAAGACGCGGAATAAAATTTGTATTCTTTTCTAATTGTTTTATAATCAGGATATTCGTTTGAGACTTTTTGTGAAGCGCCGGCTGACGGCACGTTTTTTTCACTATGAATGGCATATACTCTTACAGTGCGCACAAGAAAGGGTATTCCAGTAATAACCTTTAAAATACAGGAGAGACATGCCATGATGTATATAGACAATGAAGTGCTTGAGAAAATGATAATGACCATAGTGGAAGGGTTTGACCGGATGGAAAAGAAACTGGACAGTATGATGCGTGTGAAGGACTGCATGGATGGTGACAAGCTGCTGGACAACTATGACCTGGCCAGACTGCTCGGGGTGTCGTTGCGGACAGTGGCCCGCTACCGGGAGAAAGGGCTGATCCGGTATTATCAGACGGATGAGAACGGGAAGAACTTTTATCGCAGTTCGGATGTACAGGAGTTCCTGCAACAGCGCGGAAAGAAAAAATAGAATATGTTTTATTTCACTATGAGGAAGTTATGTTAACTTTGTACCTGAAATACATGTTATGAAGACAGATATGAAATATGCGGTGGCGGTCCTGGTGGACGGTGACAACGCATCCTTCGAGAATTTGGAGGATGTGATGGGGTTTGTCTCCCGCCACGGAAATGCCATTATCAGACGGATATATGGCGACTGGACGCGGAAACCGCTTTCCGGCTGGAAGGATGCCGCCGGAGAACACGGTTTCCGGCTGGTACAGGCCTCTTCCTTTACCTCCGGGAAGAACACCACGGACATTGCCCTGGTCATAGACGCGATGGATATTCTGCGTGACGGACTTGTCGGCTGTTTCTGTCTGGTTGCCAGCGACGGTGATTATACCCTGCTTGCCCAGCGGATACGGGAAGCCGGCCTGCCGGTGTTGGGATACGGTGAAAGCAAGACCCCGGCACCGCTGGTACGCACCTGTACTGAATTTTTGTATGCGGACCGTATGGAAGGGAAGCCGGTGGAGAATACGCCCGGGTTCTTTCTCCGGCGGGACATGGAATATTTTGACAGGGCTTTCGAGGAGGCTGCCGACGGTAAGACGGAAGTTCCTCTCTCACTGATCGGAACCGCCCTGAAGAGGATGATACCCAAGTTCAAGATAAAAAGATACGGTTGCAAGACTTTGGGAAAACTGTATGAGAAACTGGAGCGTTATGAGCTGGTCCGGACGGAAAAAGGAGTGGCGGGGGCCGTACGGTTGAAACGCTGAACGTTTTTTATAAAGAGTGACCGAAACTCCAGTTTAGCCCGGATGAGTTTTTGATTTGAAACTTGAACATCCTTAAAGGCAAAAAGAAGAGCCGTATCATTGCTTAAAACAGGGCTTGATACGGCTCTTTTCAGGGCTTGCAGTTACAATCTGTAGCTTTTCAAAGAGTCTTTTTAATTTTGACACCCTCTGGATTTTTCAATTCGGTCATTATGACACTCTCTTTTCCGTGTTATACCGGGATGGGATTCACCCGCAACGTGTCAAGGTTGAGATAAGCCCCCCGATAAAAGGTCCTTCCCTCCCTGAACATGCGCCAGAGGATGTCACAGCCGGTTTGTGCCAGCATGGAGTTGATGAAGAGGTCCTGCTTCTGCAATGCTTCCGCCAGCGAACAACTCGGTCCGGAATCCTTCTCCTCAATGGTGGAATAACTGGTCTCCTCGGTAATCACATTCATTCTGGGTATGGTGTGGTACTCGGTGGAGGCGGGCTGATGTATCTTGTTCCGGATATTGCCTATCAGAACCTGCCCGGTTGTCTGGGCGTTGCCGAAATCCATCCAGTAAATCGGTGTCTTTTCGTCATTGTGCGTATTCTTCCTGTGGTGCTTCAGGAATCTCCACAAGTCAAGCCGGGAACGGATGTTGTCCGTACAGGTAATGATTATGTTCGTCAACCCGGGGGTATCCTTGTCACTTTTCTGCCTTGACGGAAAACTCCTGCCTTTCGCTTCCCATGCGTAACCGAAGAAGCGGTTGATACGGGTGACAAGCGCCACCGCCTTGTTCAGTCCGAGTTCCGTCTCGCTGAACAGCTGGCGTCCGATATTCGCCTCGGTGACGGTATCGGGGTCAAAGACCGTGACATGCAGCCCCGGATGTCCGAGCGCCTGTAATGCCACGCTCATACGTGCCAGGCCGGTGACGACCTGGGAGCCTGTGCCTCCTGCCCCGATTACGGAAACGGTTACCGGATGGTAGGGATTAAGAAGGTATTTGTCCGTGTAATGAATCTTTCTCATGATAATATGTCTTTAAGTTGTTTGTCTAGCGGTTTGAGCTCGTCCTCGTTGAAGGGGCTGTCCCGCGCCTGTTCCGTCACCAACACCAGATTACTGTGTGTCGGATTGTCCTGCCCTCCCAGATGGGAAAATTCGCTGAGCCAGAAGCGTTTCTCCCAATATTCCTGAAGCGCGTGGAAGTCCATATTTTCCGGTTTTTCCAATGTGGAGCTGCCCAGGCACACACTTCCGCGCGTCACATTGAAGAAAGGCGCCAGATAAAGCGGCGTGTCCTCTTCCGGTATTCGCCCCTTGTAGGCGAAAATTGTCATTCTCTCGTTTTCAATGATGTAGACAACTCCCGGCAGATGGAATACGCCATCCTTGATGTTCAGGCTGTCCTTGAAGAACATCTGTCGTTTTCCCGGCGGGTTGTACCATATATATTTCTCATGCCCTTTCCGGGTGTCGCACCATAACATGTTGGAAGGCAGCCTGCCGTGGGGCACATTCTGTCTTTCATCCGAATAGGATTCCACCAGGGCGTTCATGAACTCATACGTGACCGGAATGCCCGCTTCCATTCTGCCCGCCTTGTTGATGGGACGGAGCTCAAGGTAATTCTTTCCGGTTGCATAAGGGCTTTCCCTGTATTCATAGGCGATGAGCGCCGCTTTGGGCACCATTATCTCCTGCATCTTTTTGGTCAGTTCATTCATCTTTATCTGATTTTTGATTTGAAATTTTGATTGGGAGAATTAAAAGGAGCCGGTTATATGCTGCATGAACCTCTGCATCCACTTAGAGAGCCTTTCCGGGTAATCGTCCATGCGAAACAGCCTGTCCGTTTCCGGTGTCAGGTACATGTATGTGACCGGGGTGATGGCGTAGGTTTCACGGCAGTCCGAATTGAAATAAGACTCCATGTTTTCTGCCAGCATATCATTGTTGGAGTATGCCAGCATGATTTGGGTGTCAAGTCCTATCGGTGGAAAATTCGGTTCTTTCTCATACGCCCAGTCATAATAGTACTGTATGAGACACGGGTTGTCCGGTGTTATCAGTTCCAGCCCCTCGCTTACCAGTCCGAGAAGTTCCCGTTCCCTCTTCGCTTCTGTCCGGCATTCCCGTATTTTGTCCTCAAGCCGTACACAGAACGGCTTTCCCTCCATCCGCTTGAGCGCTTTTGAGATTTTTCCGGTTTCATAGGATTCCGCCAGCAGGTTGTTTTGCCTGATCTCCTGCGGCGAGGCGTCCGGGTCGCGCTCCTTCCAGTCACGCAGTTCTTCCAGTGCCAGTTCGTAATACCATGTTTCCTTGACCATGTTCAATCCGTGGTGCCGGATGAACCGGCGTATGAATTCGCGGACGATGCATCGTACTGGTACGGAGATTTTCTCTATGAAATCAATGGGAATCCAGAACAATGTGTAATCCGGCCATTCATGGAACCTGTACAGGCAGAAGTAAAGCCTTCCCGCCTTTTCCTCCAGATTGACCTGTTCGGGTAGCGCCTCGTCCATTGCCCGGTACAGTCCGGCGATGTTCATGCGGGGACTGCCCCCTTTCCGCGGACGGAAAGGAAGCTTTATCCCCATCAGCCCGGCATATCTTAATGCCGACCGGTAGAGGAAGTCAAAATTCTCGGATGTCGTGAGATTTTTTTCGGTTTCATCCGTTTGGCTTTCCATGTAATAATCGGTCGCAATGGAGGGAACTTTCCCGGTCAGAAAAGCATTACGCTTTCTGCCGGTGGCAACCTCCGTCTTTTTCGGGAGGTCACGCCCCGGCTGACGTTTGAGGAACCAGCTTCCCTGATAATCAGGCCTGCCAGGTTTTCCGTCAGGGATTTCGGTAATAATCTGCATGTTTCTTTCTTTTGATTGTTTCTCTTCATTTTCGCCATATCCCTATCCTTTTGTCCCGATGGTTGTCTTGAACCGGTAAATCGTCCTGTCATTCTCCCATTCCGGCCCGTGCACGGTAGCCGTGGTCAGTTCGGGGTAGATTATGGAATAGAAGTCCATCACTTCGGAAGGGGACATGTTGCTGTCCGGATCTGCCAGCTCTATTTCTGTAGAATTTTTCTTCATTTTGAATATTCTCTGCAATCCTTTGATTTCAAGTGCCATAATTTTTTGTTTTTATAAAGTTTAACAACATACCGTTTCCATTTGCGCCTCATCTTTCATCCGGTATTCTTCCGGAAAGTCAAGGTACTCGGCATAAGGGTCCTCCCGGAGAAGCTCCCTGTCACATTCGTCATCCTTGTCAAAGCTGTACATTTCCGCAGACTGCGGCTGTGACCTGTACTCACGGTTCCCGTTGTTTCCCGGTGCGGCCTGTACCGGGACATGCTGCGGTTGCGCCGGGACCGGCTGCTGCCATTGTCCTCCGTACACGGGCTGCTGCGGCATGTGTACGGGCTGATGGAACTGTATGGCCTGCGGCATGGGCTGCGATACCTGCGCGGGCTGTTCGGGGGGCATCCGCCCCTGTTGTTCCGCATAAGGATGAGGGTAAGCCGGTCTTCCGTCCGTTCCATATTGGACCAACGGGGCAGGCTGTGCATATTGTACCGGTTGCGGAGGCTGCTGTTGCGGTACGTTTTGCGGCATGGCTGCTGCCGGTTCCGGTTCGAAAGTTTGCGCCTGTCCGTCTTGTCGGCGCAGTGGCCGTGCTTCCTGTTGCGGTTGTGGCGCCTGCATAAGCGGCTCCTCTCCGAAAAGGCTTCCCTCGGAGGCTTTTTTCTGTACTTCCGCCATTTTTGCGTCAATGTCCTTCTGTTTGTCAGGTGCGGCCAGTGCCTTCGCCTGCCTGAGCCATGTCAGTGCCTCGGAATAGCGTTTACAGGCAGTCGCCTCATCCGCCTTTTTCAGCAATTTTTCCATTTTCTCCCGTTTTTCCCTGACCTCCTTCGGTTCCTTTTCCAGTGGGGATTTGGCGCCCTTGTTCTGCGACGCCGCCTGTTCCGCCTGTTTTTCGAATGTCTCCAGGTTGGTGAGGATGCCCTGCGCTTTCTGTACGGGAGTGCTGATGGCTTGAAGAAACTCCGCATCCAGTTCCTCCGGAGTGCCGTTCAATACCAGGGGGACGATTTGCCCCCCGGCTTCGCCTTTCAGTCCGGTGCGGCGGGGCATGACAGCCACGGTCAGACGGTTGTTGACTTGCCGGATACTGAAACTCAGGTCAGTGCCGGCTGTAATCATTCGGTTGATAGCTTGAAAAAACATAGTGGTAAAATATTAAAGTGTTATACATGCGTTTCGTTAAAGAAATCCTTCAGGATTTGCCGCCTGTCGGGTTTTGAGGCGATGCCTCTCAACGGTTCCAGATAGTACCCGATATGTTTCGGTCCGTCCACCGTGCCGGGGATACGTTTTTTAGTCGGTCTGATACGGTGTGTGGCGGGCCATGCGGCCGGCATGACCGGAGCCGGGGAAGAAAATGTCGCTGTTCTCATGACTTTGAAGGATTGAGGGTTATACGAATATGCCTGCCAGAAGCAGGACAAGAATTATTTTTATGACAAAGGAGAGTGTCCTGAAAAAGAATCCGATGATTGTTCCCGAGAAGAGGAACAGGACGATGGTGTACACTGGGACGATCCCCTTGCTGTAAAGCAGGCATATTCCTGCGAGCAGGACCAGCGCTACCGCTTGTCTGCTGATTTTTTCGATGAGTTGCAGTTTCATGTTCTTTATAATTTTAAGTATGAATAATCCCATCGGGATATGTTTTCCCGATTTTATAGGCTCCCGTCCCTTGGATTGCCTTTTTGCGCAAGGCTTGGGGAAAGAAAATACCGGAGCGGAGCGAGGATGATTTTCTTTCCCCAACCAAGCCCCTGAAAGGGGCCGCCTTGCAGCAAATAATGAGGCAATCCAAGACCTTTGCCGCTTAAAAGCGGAAAAACTATCCTGCCGTTTTGTCCGGACCGGAATCAGGCCGGCTCTAAAAAAGAAAAGAGGCACGGGCCTCTGATGACGCCTGTATCTCTTTCCTCTTTTGTCTGTCTGGAATCCGGATGGCCGGTAAACCTCCGCGGGTCATTCCTCCGGGCGTTGGATCCGGCGGATTTCATCGGTAATCCCCTTCACCAGTTCCAGTACACCGTCCAGAAATTCCTCCGGTGTCCGTTCGCCCCGCTCTATCTGCGCCAGTTCCGCTTCCCAGCCAGAGGTGAGGGAGGCGTCGGCTATTTTCATGCCCCGTACCGTTTCGTAGAAAAAGAGCCCCTTGGGAGTCGGAATGACGTATTTCCCCGAATAACGGATATATTTGCGTTCGAGCAAGGTGCGGATGATGTTGGCTCGTGTGGCTACCGTTCCCAGTCCGTTCCTGTCCATGAATCCGACCAGTTCCGCATCCGTATAGGGGGAGGGCGGCAGGTTTCTCTTGCGGATGATGCTGCAACCTGCCACCTCTACCAGTTCGTCCCGGGACAGCTCGGGAAGGGAGAGGTTGGAAAAGCCTTCTTCCGCGATGAGGTTTTCACGTCCCAAGACACCGGTCCATCCTTTTTCCAGTATGCGGTATGTCCGGGTACGGAATTTCTGTGCGGCGCATACCGCATCGACCGTGGTGTATTCCACCTTGCAGGATGGCGAGAAAGCTTCGAGCATCCTGCCTACGATGAGCGTATAGATCTGCATCTCTTCCTTGGCCAGGTCACCGGGGGGCATGCCGGTGATGATGATGGCATGGTGTTCCGTCGTCTTCAGCGGGTTGATGACGGCCTTTGCGCCGGCAATATCCAGCCGGGCTACATACGTCCGGAACTCCTTGCGCGCCAGCATCTTTTCCATGACGGCGGGAAGCGTGGCATACACATCCTCCGGCAAAAAACGGCAGGCGGTACGCGGATAGGAAATCAGTTTCTTCTCATACAAGCTCTGTGTGATTTCCTGCACCTGTATGGCGGTCAGGCCATGGTAGAGGTTCGCATCCGTCTGAAGTCCGGTCAGGTCGTACAGAGCCGGAGCCCTGACCTCCTCCGTCCTGCGGCTGACCGCCGTGATGCGGGCTTTTCGTGCCGCCTTGCAGTCCTCGTACAGCTCCGCCGCATCCCGATGCTCCTCAAAATCTTCGGTGCGCCGCATCTTGATTATCCGGTTGTCTTTGCAGATGCTGATGAATACCGGCCAGCTGTCGGCACCTATGTGGTTCTCCCTTTCCCGATAACGTCCGCTTATGGCCGTCAGCACAGGTGTCTGTACCCTGCCCAACGAGTTGTTTCCGAAGCCTACCGCCTTGCACACGGCGTAGCTTGAGTTGACTCCCAGCATCCAGTCCGCCCTGTTGCGGCTGTCAGCCGCCAGGAACAGGTTGTCGAACTGATGGCACGGGCGGAGGTTTGCCATGCCCTCCAGAATGGCCTCATCCGTCAGTGACGAGATCCAGAGGCGGAGACAAGGCTGCTTGCATCCGAGGAAGCGGTATAGGTGGCGGAACAGCATCTCCCCTTCGCGGGAGGCATCTGTGGCCGCAATGATCGTGTCGCATGCGTCGAACACTCTGGCTATCACTTTCAGCTGGAGCACCGCGTTGATGTCGGGATTCCATCCGGTATCTGTCTTCATATTCTTCACCGTCAGGTAAGGAGGCGGGACCAGCGGGAAATCCTCCCATTCCACCCTCGCTTTTCCGGAATCCTTCGGCATCGCCAGGGAAAGCATGTTGCCGAACGTCCATGTCACCATGTAGCCGCCTCCGGTCATGTAACCGTTCTCTTTCTTATGGGCGCCTATCACTCTTGCTATCTCTCTGCCCACGTTGGGCTTGTCAGTCAATATTGCAATCATATTCTTTTTTTCTTTTTATGTACTCCGTACCGTCTGGCACGGAGTACGTGTCCAACTTCTTCCGTCTTATGCTTCCGGTTCCTTTTCCGGGCTGATTCCCTTGATTTCCAGGACCGGTTTTCCACCGGGCCCGGGTACCAGTCTCAATGTGGCGTCCATGCTCAGGTCAATGACCGGAGTGCGGAACTTCAACGGAATGACTTCCGTTTCCATGCCTTGCAGCAACCGTTCCATACTGCCGTCTGCCTCCAGCTGTTCCTTGCTGAGCCTGATGGTTTCCAGAACGTTCCACTCCATATCTTCCGCCTTGAGGCGGGTCTTCTGATTCATATTCATACGTTTCTTGATTTTGGGGTTGTTTATAAAGTCATTTTCTCTGTCATTTCCGTTATCATCCTACACGGCCTGTTTCGCGTTTTTCTTCTGCTCCTGCTGTTGGGTGTTGTCCGCCTGTGCCGTACGGCGGGAAGTATCCCTCCGGATATCCGGATTGTCCTGGAAATACTGCAACTGCCCGGAACCGGGATTGACTTTCAGGTAGGAGCTGAACTGTTTCCCATTGCTTTTCAGGTCAGAAATGAGAATGGTCTTTCCGTCCTGGAGGTTTGCTTTCTCCTGTGCGGTGAACACATGGCCGTACACTTCCGCCGGAATGCGCGGTGCCTGCTGCTCGTTGAACCCGTCCGGGGTACGGGAGTATTGCGGGTTGCCGGTGGTCATGTTCAGTTTGACAAAGGCGGAGAACTCCTCTCCCTTGCGGTTGATCATGTTTTCCAGATAGACCGGCTGTCCCTTACGGAGCAGTTCCTTGTCCTCATGGGTGAGCTGCACGTTGCAGATCTCCTTCGGGATGTAGATTTCGCCTGTCTCCGGATTGTAGCGGGTATAGTTCGGACGTCCCGTCACCTTGTCCAGCGTGACGAATGAGGAGAACACCTCGTCGGAGTTCCTGCGTTTCATGTCCTCGACCAGGATGGTGTGCCCCTCGCTGAGCATCTTCAACTGGGTGGGCGAGAGCTGCACCCCACCAAGGGACTGCTGGTTGAACGCCTGGTCCTTGGGAAAGATGAACTCCAGCCCCCTGCGTTCGGCGCTATACTGTAGTGTCGCGCTGAATTCTTTCCCCTTGTTGGAGATCATCCCGTCCACAAACACCTGGCCGCCGTTCTTGAGGGTCTGTATCTCGTCGGGACTCAACTTGACACCCCTTACCTCATCTTGTACATAGACATGCTCCTGGCGGACGGCCACCAGCTCGTTGGTGCTCTTGTCGATGGAGATCAGACAGGGTTCAGTCGTGCCTCCGCGCAGGTTCAGTTCCGCCACACGTCCCATGTTGCCGCTCTCGCGCAGGTTCTTCTTGTCCTCCTCGGTGAAGATATGCCCGAAGTACGGGCGTTCCAGCTGCGGCTCCTTGCGTATACCGTGGATGCCGAGCCCGACCTGTCCGTTCTGCATGGGTATCAGTGAAAGGCGCGCGTCCATGCGGATGATGGCGGCGTCCAATGTCAGCGTAAGCGGTACCAGCTTGTTCGTCTTGTAGCCTTTCAACATGGAGTCAAGCAGTCCTTCCTGTTCGAGCGATGCTTTGGAGACACCGTGCTTTTCCAGTGCGTTCCAGTCAATCATGTCCTCGTTGTAGCGGTAACGCGGTGCCTGCGGTTGCTGTTCCGCCTGCGGTACCTGCGGCTGTGCGCCCTGCGCCGCCTGTTGTACTTCGCTCTGTTGCAGGGGTTCCTGCAGTTGTTGCGGCTGTTGCTGTTGTTTTTTTGCCATTGTTTCTGTTTTTTCTTGGTTTACATTCTGTTCCTTCCTGTTCTCTTTGGGACGGATTTCGTAGCGCTTGAGGAACTCCTTCACTGCGTCCGTCTGTTTTCCTTCCGCCAGGTCCTTGATGGCCTGCTTGTTCATCTTGTAATCGTGGACGGTCATGCGGATCAGACGGAAATGTGTGGGGTTCTTGAGCTGGCTCCAGAAATTCTTGATGAAATTCTCAAGGATACTTGAGTTTTTGTCGAATTTCAGGAATGAATTCTCGTTCCGTTCATCTACCGGAACAGTTTTCACCTTTCCTTGCCCGTCAATTTCGCTGACCGCCCGCACGCCCGCTTTCGGGTCGTTCTTGTTTTGAACCAGCATCAGTTCGGTAATCTGTTCCACCGGAAGGGACTCGTCTTTCACCTTCGATCTTCTGGTCCGTTTGGGTTTCTCGTTCATGTTCTTTTCTTGTGCCATACATCATCTTTTTGAGGTTAATGAATCGCTTTGACACTTCAAATGTATAAGATTATTTCGGGTAAAATACTGATTTTCAAAAAGGTGGCATCAAACGTCATCAGATGTCATCAGATGTCCGGAAAGAGGTTTCAAAACAAATAAGAAATACAAGGGCGGCAAGAAAAAAAGAGTAGGGAGCAGGCTAGGGAGACATGCCGCAGGGGAAAGGGCAAACGGTGTGCATGGCATGGAAGAAAAAAGGAGCGGGTACGGCGGCCCATGCAGAACAGAGGGAGCTGAAGCCCCCTGTTTTTTTCTTGTGGTCCGTCATATACTATAAGAGGACTTCGTCCGGTATGGGATATGGTATGGTCAGTATTTGATTTTCAGGGAATATAAGAAACGGCTCCTCCGGAATATCTCCTGTATGTATTGCCCGTGCGTCACGTCGGTCGCAGTTTGCCCCTGTAATCATCCTTCAAATCGAAGCGGGATTGCCGCCGCATTCTTTTTCGCGGCAATTTTCCCCGGCGCCAGCCGCAAGGAAAATTGCCACGAAAAGAGTGTGGGAAATGCGGCTGGCAAGACCGGTTCGGTTTTCCTTTGATGGAAGGGGAAACTGTCCTGCATGTTATCCGGTCCTTTCAGACCTGTTCCTTGGTAATCCCATACATGCCCATTTTCTTGTAAAGGGTCGGGCGGCTGATGCCCAGCAAGGCTGCCGCCTGTGTCAGGTTGCCTTTGGATATGGTGACCGCCATCCTGATCTGTTCCGCATTCCGCTGTTCGTCTTTTAGCAGGCAGTTGTTTATCTTTTCTTCCTTCGCAAGATTCAACACGGTCTTTCCCGCCTGCTGCAACCGTAAGCACTGAGGGGTTATCAGTTTTCCGCCACATATCAGCACCGCCGCATGGACAACCTGTTTCAATTCACGGACATTCCCCGGCCAGCCGTAGCCCAGCAATATTTTTTTTGCCGCCTCGTCAAAATCCAGAATCTCCTTTCCCAGCTGTCCGGCAGATTGGATACGGAAAAAATCAGCCAGTGGGAGTATGTCTTCCAGGCAATCCTGCAACGTGGGCACGGTGATTGTAAAATCCTGCAACCGGTATAGCAGGTCCTTCCGGAAGCGTTTTTCCGCGACGGCACCCTGCAAGTCCTCGTTGGTGGCGGCAATGACGCGCACGTCCATCCGCTTGTCCTGCCTTCCGCCCATGGGGCGGTACCTCCGTTCCTCCATCGCACGCAACAGCATCTGTTGTATTTCCACTGGCAGATTCTCCACCTCGTCCAGGAACAACGTGCCTCCCTGCGCTTCCTGGAAATATCCCGGTTTTTCATCCGTCGCCCCCGTGAACGCCCCTTTGACATGGCCGAAAAAGGCGGATGCCGCCAATTCCCTTGACAGGCTTCCGCAATCCACGGTTATGTACGGCTTGTTAGCTCTCAGGCTCCGCTTGTGGATCTTGCCCGCCAGATGCTCCTTGCCCGTCCCCGTATTGCCGAGTATGAGCACCGTCATGTCCGTGGGGGCAACCAGGCGGATGTAGCGGTCCAGCTCGCGGAAAGCGGCGCTCTTGCGTTCATAAATCACTTTGGCAAATACCTCGTCCGCCATCCTTATCTTTTTCAGTGCGGGAAGCAGTTTGTCTTCGAGCAGCGGTTTGAGGATATAATCCTCCGCTCCCAGTTTCATGGCATGTACAGCCGTGTGTATCTCCTCATAGTTCGTCATCATGATGAACGGATGGGTATAGCCCTGTCCCCTCATCCATTCCAGCAGCGCGGTGCTTTCCCCGTCCGGCAGTCTCAGGTCGGCCAGCACGATGTCATCCTCCCGGACGGAACGGGCGATGACCTGCCGCGCCTGTGCCAGCCGGTATGCCTTCACTGTCTGGTAATCGGCATTCTGCAAGAAATTGCAGATATAATCGCAGAACAATATATTGTCCTCAACAACAATCACTCTCATAGCTTTCCTTTTCCTGTTGTGCCAAATCAATTATTTCCTTTCCCTTGTCCAGTACTTTCCGGATCGCCCGGTTGAACTCCTCCGCCGAACATTCCCCGTCCCTCTGAAGTAGCATGAACAGGTCCCGTAGGGGCTTGCCGGCATGGATTATCTCCCAGGAACTGCTCAGGTGGTGAGTCCATTCCCTGAGCGACTCGCAATCGTTCCTTTCCGCACTTTCCGCCATCGCCGCGATATCGTCCGTTGTCTCCCTGATAAGCGTCTCCAGCATTTCCAGCCTGTTGCCATACTCCAGTAACGCATGGAAATCGACCTGCTCCTGCTGCCTTTCGTCGCCCAGGCATCCCGTGCAGACTTGCAGCAGTTCCTCCACGGAGAACGGTTTTTTCAGGCAGGCCGAGAACCCCGCCTCATGCAGGTCCGCCGTATTGCAGCCTCCCGAAGCGGTGGCCGCAATGACCGGAATGGTCCGCGAGTTTCCCACATTGGCTGTGCGAAGCAGTTTCAACACGTCGAACCCGTTCATCTGCGGCATTTTCAAAGTCGGTAATCATCAGGTCATAATTCTGACGGCGGATGCATTCCATCAGGTCACGTACGCACCCACATGTCGTGCACATCACCCCATGGTGCGCGAACATCTCCTTGACGGCGGCCAGCAGGACGGTATCGTTGTCCAACGCCACGACGGTAAAAGGCTGTACGAGGGACCGGGTTCCGTTTTCTTTCTTTGCTGTCTCCTCCGCGGTTGACATGGGCAGGAGCACCGTGAAGCAGCTTCCGGATCCTTTTCTGCTTGTCAGTTCTATCGTGCCTCCCAGCAGTCCGACCAGCTCCTTGACAATGGAGAGCCCCAGTCCCACGCCCTCCTCGGCCATCGCGTTGGGCAAGCGTTCGAAAGCGGTGAAAACGCGTGCCTGCTCTTCCGCGCTCATTCCCGTACCGGTATCCTCGACGGAGAGCTGCAAGGTCCCGTTATCAAACCGCATGCGTAATGTGACCGCCCCCCGCTCCGTGAACTTGATGGCGTTTGACAACAGGTTATGACCTATCTGGACAATCCGTTTCTTGTCCCCGATGACCACCCTGTCCTTTGAACTCTCCATATTCAGGAAGAGGTTCTTGTCCGCCGCTAGCGGCATGAAATCCGCTTCCAGCGTCTCGATGACGGTATGCAGCCTGAACGGAACCGGATTGACCTCTTCCTTTCCGCTCTCCAGCCGAAAAAATCCCAACAAAGTGTTCAGCATGGCCTCCATGTGTCCCGCCACCCGGCGTATCGTCCGGTTGTATTCCTTCCGTTTGGATATCTTTTTCTCCGTTGCGAGCAGTTCCGCATAGCTGTTGATTGTCGTAAGCGGTGTGCGCAGGTCATGGGTCACGGTCAGCATGATTCTTTTTCTTGTCGCGATCAGCTCCTCGTTTTCGGCGACGGTATGTTCTAATTGCCCGATTGTTTCCTCCAGCCTTTTCTTGTAGCGGTTTATGCGTGCCATGTCCCGGTGTATAATCATGTAGGAGCCTCCGAGCAGCAGGAGCATGAACACCACCAGCCCGGCGACTATGGCCAGTGACCGTTTGCCCGTCCTGCCCAGCTTCTCCTCCCGTTGCTGCATCTCTTCCTGAATGTTCCGGTCCATGTGCCTGATAACCTGTTGAAGCTGCTCGTTGAGCAACCTGTTGCGGGAGGCGAGGATATGTGCCTGCTCGGAGAACTGGCGCGCATATTGCCGCTGTCTGTCCGCAATGGTCCTGTTGAGGGCATGGAGTGCGGATGCATTCGGAGAGGTTTCCGTCTTCTCTTTTTTCCCGAACAGCCTTTTCAGGAATCCTCCCTTCCTGCCAGTCTTTTTCGGGGGGCTTTGTCCGGCTGTTTGCGGAAGCTGTCCGGCTATTTCCCGGCCGGCTTGCTGCTGCTTGCGCATAATCTCCTTGATTTGCAGCATGGACTGTTTCTTGTCCTTCCATAAGATGCGGATACTGTCTATCCGGGCGTTGGGATGCAATTCCTGTAAACCGTACAACAGGCTGTCGACGGCCGATTTCTGTTTCAAATACGTGTTGAAATCCTTCTCGTCCCACTCCGTGAATATGTCGCAGAACAAAGAGAGTTCAAGCATTTTCATATATACATTGCGTATAGTCCGCTTTTGTCTGTTTATTTGCCGGACATTCGTTTCTATAGACCTGATCTCCCGCCATTCGTGGATACCTATATATATGATACAGCCAACCGTCAGGAGCACGGTGATGTACCCCGCCGCAATCTTGGCAAGAAGCGATCGCGGGTGTGAAGTCTTTCTTATCAGTCTGTTCCAATTTATCAATGTATGAGCCTTTTTATTTTTGTTATACCCGGTTTTAAACAAACGAACAATGAAAACCGACCAGTCGGTATTTTATTATTCGCAAAGATAAACCTTTCCAAATAATAACAAAAGAAAAAGTATTCAAATGCAAGGCAAATGTGCCGTTTACATTAGAAAAATGCGGCTTTAAGCGAAGAGAAGCGGTTATTGTATTTGAAAAAGCAGTGCTCCAAAGGTTTTTCCTATGGAATTTTCGAACAATTGCCGGCTGAATACCTGTGTGTCGTCCACAGACTGCTTGCGAATGACAACGACCGCATTGAAAAGAAAATCCTGTTCCCTGGCAAGAAGTTCGTGGTACATTTGCGGAAATTCGTCCATGTATTCGTTGGCGGAGGATACGAACTGCATGTAATACATCAATCCGTTGCCCTCCAGTTTTTCAGGAAAGCTGTCGATTACCCGTTCGATAGGATTTTTGTAGGACCGGAGAAATTCGTCCCATTTTCTCCCTTTCAGGCAATCCATTTCCGGAGAGAGTTGGGAAGCCGGGAAAAAGCGCATTTTCACGACAGTGTCAATCAAATGCCGTTTGGATGAAAAATAGTGCATGACCGCTCCTTTGGACTTATGCACGGCTGCCGCCACATCGCAAAATGAAGTCTGTTTCATGCCTTTGGTAAGGAACAGTACATACGCCTCGTCAATTATCCGCTGTTTCAAGTTTGGATCCATATCACACCTGCATTATATAAAAATAGCACAGATGCAATCAACAACCCAAACGTGGCAGTGGAAAAGCCTAGAGATGAAGTCGACGCACCCGTGCTATATGTTTTGATATAGCGCAAGCTGTCATATCCCATCTTCTCTCTTTGAAATTTTCCACTTTTCGTTTGAAAGATGTATATGATACTATACTATTTTATCTTTTAGTTTTGCAAAACTAAGCTATTTATTGCTTATTTCCAAACTTAGACTACACTTAATAACACTGTTCCATAGGAAAAACGTCCGCTTTCAGGAACAAGCAACAGGATTTTTTCACCGGACTTCAATTCGTGTGTCTTCCAGAATTCATCCAATATGGCGAAGATGGCGGCAGAGCCTATGTTTCCTACTTGAGGCAAATTTGTATACCACCGTTTTTCATCAAATATTATATTTCTGCTTTGGATTTCTGCTATCAGATTCTTATAGATTATCATAGAAGAAGCATGTGGTAACACATGATTAATTTCCTCCAAACTGATTCCGTGTTTTGACAGGCTATTTTCAATATGATCTACCCAATGTGGAAGAAGTTCTTTTCCCAAGAGTTTAATATCTTGCTTTAGGGTAAATAAGGATCGATTTATGTAATCTTCATTATCGAATTCTTTCCAGCCTTTTAACTCACCATCTTCCCGTTTCTCTGCTCCTGCAAACATACAAGTCGGAAGTTCATTGGCATAAGAAACCATTTCAATCCATTCAATTTTCAATGCCTTTTGATTTTCGGGTGTATCCTGCAAAAAGACAGCACTAGCCCCATCACTTAACATGAAACGCAAAAAGTCTTTTTCAAGTGCCATATATGGGCTTGTCCCCAATTTGCAACATGATGCATATTCAATATCGTAATTCTTAGAGAGTAATCCTGCTGATGGTAATTCTGAAGCACTGCATATTGCGTTTCTTTTTTCTCCTGACTTGATAGCCCAATATGCAATTTTCAGTGCCTGAATTCCAGATAGACAAATTCCTGAGGCTGAAAATATCTCCAAAGGTTTATTTTTTAACAAACCATGTACCATTGAAGCATGTGATGGCATTAATTGATCAGCATTGGCTGTGGCACAACTTAATAATTCAATGGATTTCTCATTGAGATTCTTGTCGGATAGAAGACGGTTGATGGAATTAACAGCTAATTCCGCATTAGTATGTGTCATTTCTTGTTTGGTATTAAGTGCATAATACCGATTTTTTATACCATTTTGTCTTAAAACAAGATTTTTTACTCTTGAATGTTGGCCAGATATTAATCCTAAATAGTCTTCAATAGAATTGTTGTCTATCGGATTATTGGGGAAGAAGCTGGCTGTTGCGGTTATAAAAACTTCATTCTTCATTGTGCGATTAATTGATTAATATTTTATAATATTGTACAAAAACATAAATTGCTTTTTTAGCCTATCAACATCTAATCCATTATTTAGTGCATCATCATACGATTGTCCATAAAAAAGATACCTAAAATGTTGAGCCAATAACAAACTATCCAATTCCGGTTTTATTTCTTTTTTTTCTTGCGCTCTTTTTATTATCTTTTCAAACAGAATGACTTCATATTGTTTGATTTCTTGCGCTATCTGTTTAAAGTTTGGATAATAGCATTCGGCTTGGGATATTAATTTTAAGTATGCGTTGGTTATGTTATTAGAGTCATCATCGCTAAGGAATTGTTGCATTTCGTTTTTGGTACTGGCGACTTTATCCACATAGAAGTGAATAAATTCCAATAGGGAAAGATTGAATGCACCTTGCATTTTGTTGTTAGCATTCCGCTTATGCAAAATGTAGTAGTCGATTACATCATTGAACAGCTCCTGTTTCGTTGGGTAATGGTACGACATACAACCTCTTGATAAATTCAAACTCCGTTCAATTTGCTTAAGGGGGACGATGTTAAAATCTTTAGTCAGAAACAGTTTAAACGCTTCCTCCCTTATTGTCATTTTTGTTTCTGAGCCTTTTGATCCTTTCATGATTTTATATTTTTGCTCCATACAAAAATAAGACTTTTGCATTAAAAAATTGTTCTTTTTGCATATAATTAAAATATAAACCAATCAAAAGCCCTATAATTATTCTTTTTTCTGTATATTTGTTATCAAATAAGCCGATTAGTCGGTCTATTCGGCATAGAGGAATTCAAACAGAAAGTGGAATTTCAAATAGAGATATTCCTCTATGTCTTTTTCCATCTTTTCCCAATATAGATTGTACCCTATAAAAAAATCCACATAGCGATTTGACACATATATGTGCACGAAATATGTTTTCGGATTAAAAATAAAAACATTTGGAATAAAAACAAAGGGAAAGATGAAACTCTATGTTAATAAACATTTCATCCTTCCCTTTTGACAAGTGCTGATTTATCAAATTTATCTTGGAGTCATTTTGACTTTAACCTGTACTCCCATGGAGTTTAAGATGCGAACCGGTGCTTTTTCGCTGGCTTTCAAATAAAAAAGAAGGTAGTCTTTTGCCCGCTGGGATTCGAAATAACCTTTTTCGTGGTATTCGGCAATCCACTTTTGAATTACCGGAACCTGCCAGCGGTTCATTAATACATAGTAACCGAATTTATACTCCAAGTCACTCAAGAAAATATTGAGTTTCAGGTAATCCCACCAAAACTGTTGTTTCTTTTTGCTTTTGGCATTGAGTATGACCACCTGATGGTCAAAGGTATCACGGGGATTTTCCCAATCTTGGTGGGAGATAAATACATCCGGAAGCGCATTGTCCGTGTTGTCCTTTGCCGGGATGAAAGGGGATAACGCCTCAATGGAGCCTTTCATCTTTTCATATAATGCCGGCTCATATTCTTTGTTATACAATATGACGTCTCTCAAGCGAGTGGATGTAAGATGGGTTACTACCGGGCGTCCGCTTATACAATGTTCAGGGACAGTCATCCTTGAAGCTAGTTTCTTCATAAACTTGACTTCCGCCGTAATCTGTTCTTCCTCATCCGCTTTTTTGAAAGGGTAGTCCGTGCAAGCTATTTTCCGCATGCCCCGATGCAGTTCCGTAAGCTGCAAGGCTCCATAAGCGCAGAAGATGGAAGCACGGATAATCTTGAAGATAGGGGTACGGTCACCCTTGTGTGCCACATACGGCAGGTCTGTCACACCAAAAAGCATTTCATTTTCCACTATCAAGTCGGCGGAGATTGTCTTGCCCTCTTCCAGGCGACCCTTGATCTTGAAATTACGTTTTTGCCATCCCCAGGTGTGAATGGGTTGCGTGGCCAGCAGTGTCACACAATAATTGCCATTGTGCGGCGTGAAATCTACATTTTGCGGGGTTGCCTTGGACATCAGCTCATTCAGCAACTTGATTTTTTGGATATTGTCCATAAATAAATTGGTATTAAGTGAAACATCTTGTTAACAGTGCAAATGTAGGCATCGGCTTTCGTACCCGAGTTCCGTTTTTCGCCGAAAATCACTGCAAGGTCAACCAATTATTCGATATTTATTCTATTTTTGATTCTCAATATATAGTTTGTTTCCAAGAAAAAGCGTTCCATTCATCCGTCCATTGCGGAGACCGTTTTCTTGAGCGGACCGAAATTCTTAATCTTGATTCTACTCATATCGTTGTTATATAGACCATGTGCAAATATACCATTTATAAATAAAATGACCTAATATAAGGTAAGTGTTTAATGGAGTGGGTCCATACTTTTGTTCCATGCTTATTTTGCACATAACAGACCAAACAGTCTGTTGTGTGCAAATATATTCTTTTTGTATGAGAACAGAAACAAATGTGGTACTTTTTGAAATGTGGGGAAAGAGGGTTTTGATACCCTCTTGTTGTATGGTAGGTATTTATATGAATGAGACTTCCGTATCGGGCAGGAGAGCGGTAATGTTGTCAACCGGATTGATGGAGATTTTAACTGCATGGAGCCATGACAGTTTCTGTTTCAACTTCTGCATCCATACGCTCATTTGGGCTTTGCGCTCTTTGTCGTCTGTCGCATCCAGTTCTATGCAGGCAATGATGACTATCTTCTTCCGGTCATCAACCAACAATTGGTTGACTTGGGTAAAAAATGCTTCGTCATTTGTGGAAAAACGGGCAGAACCGATAACTGTGGCAATCGTGTCCCTTACTTTGACGGCAATCCTGCGCATCAACTCATCGCCTTTTGCCTGAAGAACATTCCGGGTCTCCTCATCGTGCGTGTGCCCCCTATAATTCTTCACCTCAATCAAAAACAGCTGTCCATTATCATGAATGCCTAAAAAGTCCACTGCTTTGGTAGGCTGCAAGGCATTGCTTACCTTTTTGTGCGCCAAATGCTCGTCATACTTGACAACAGTCCATTGGGGAGACTGAAACTTGAAGTTTATGCCACTTTCCTGAAAATTACTCATATCTGTTGATGAATTGCTGTTCCAAATCGTAAAAAGCCGCATATTCCTCCAGTATCGGATTGTTTTGTATGCCTGCCAAGGTTTCGCTTTCCTCCACAATGATTCCCTTATCTTCTTTTTTCAAGCCGAAGAACTTAACGGATATGTTGGTGTGTTCCTTATATTCGGAATAGAGAGAAAGAGTATGTGTAAGCAGGTAGTCGTGAGTGGCGACGAAAATCTGCAAGCCGCATTCCTGAAGCACACGGATAAACTTTGCCACGACTTTCACAAGAGCCGGGTTCAAATTGGCTTCCGGCTCATCCCAAAACAGAACGGTGTCCGCATTGATTTCCCCATTCAGTATGAGGTACAAGATGGAAGCCAGCTTGCGGAGTCCTTCCGCCACCAAGTGCGCTTCCATGTTCCCTTTTTCTGTCTGTATATAGAAACGTCCGTTCATCTGCAAAACCTTGAACTGCAATTCCTGCTCCAGCAACTCGATAGCCGGTTTCAACGGATTGTCTTCCGACTCACGCAATATGGGGAGTGACAACGCGTGCGCCAGATTGATATACGTTTGATCAAATGAGATTTCACGTTTACTGCTCAAACCGATAAAGCCTTCGAACAAAGAGAACATCTCACGTGGGGGAATATAGATAAAGTGGCGGTCGTCCCACTTTTCGTCCGTTTCTAATTTTACAGTTGTTTTGGATGCGGATGAGAAGCTGTATTGCAACAGTTTGCCGTCTATCGTGACTGTAATGTTTGCCCTGCCTGAAGGCACTCCCTTGTTGACCAGGTTGCCTATGACATCCGGCTTGAAATAAAATATCATGTCTTCCGCCAAGATATACTCAAACTGTTCCTTGGAAGCTGAGTTTTTGCCGAGGAAGTCATGGCGTGCCTGCAAAGTTGCCGCCAAGCATTTGAGAACGTGCGTCTTGCCCGTACCATTCTTGCCAATAAGGACGTTTATCCCTTTGGTGAAATCAAACCAGGTATTTGCAAAGCCTGTAAAATCAGTTAATAATATGCTGTTAATCATTGAATATGTTTCATTTATACTAAGTAACTACAAAGGTAATTTAAAAAACGGAAGCGACAAACCCGGTTTTAAAAAAGTTATGATTATTAGGCTTATGTTTTAGAACTATCAATGATTTGCCGACATCAGGATTCGAATGCACATTATCCGGCAGATAAAGCGGATGTGTCCGGCAGTTCCATTGCCGAAGCTACCGCCCGTGCGGCCTGCCTTCTGTCGTTTATACGCTCCTTGTATGAGAAGCATCCGGTTGTTGTAACTAAAGACGAAGTTGTTATTTCGGTGGGGGATATATGGAAGGGGAATCAGTTGTATTCCATCTTGTTTGAAAGGGGGGGGGAATTGCCTCTCAAGAAGTATATCACGACTCGTTTCAGTAGAGGGAAACTTGATTTCAGCCTTGTTGATGACACTCATGGATTTTCCCTTATTGACAATGAGAATCCAAACGAGTTTATTGATTCATTCCGCAAATTTGAAGAATTGGGTTGGAATACCATAGCAACGGATAATGGGTTGGATTATAAAACGTATAAATAAGAATAAGAAAAGCAAGCGTTACTTTTCAGATGACCTATGGAAGAAAGGCATTAAGAAGTTCAAGATCACTCAGCGGAACAGGTGTTTTGGTTATGTGGATAATGGTATTTTTTATGCGTTGAGGTTTGATTTGGACCATGAGTTAAGCGATGTTGGATAATGTTTTATAGCCTTGGTATTATTTTTATAGATATAGAAAGCTGTCCAAAAACTCATATTCTGTTTATACATACTATGCTATGTGTTCGATAAGAGTTCTTGGACAGCTTGATTATACCTTTTCTATTTTAAGTCCTTTTACTAATTAACAAACAATCGCAAATTTATAAAGATTGGTATCTTGCTTACCTCCATATACTTTCAGAGGGAAATTCAAGGATTACAAATCTTAATACTCATAACCGAGGGTGTTGCAGAACTCCCAATCTTTAGAAATATAATTTTATAAAATATTGATATTCAATTGCTATTTTTTGGAAAGTATTAAAAAAATGAGGTTCTGCAACACTCTCGGAACGGGGATCATAACACGATGTGATTATTCGCAAATTAATTCTGTTTGACTATAAATTCTGATTCTCATAAATCGTTATCAACCATACCATTCAATTCCACATGAAAATTAGCGGTACGGTAAATGCTGGCACGTGCATCCTCGATTATCTGAGTAATAGTATCATAAGGCATATTGATTCCTTGTGTTATTTTTCCACCTGTTGCCATATCAGTATCATATTTAGGCGCAAAGTTACTAATTTCAAACGGTTTGAATATGGAATAATACTTTCTTTCATGCTCCGTAGGGATAAATAGGGGCTTAAAATGGGGGCTTTTCTTTTATGCTCCGCAGGAACGGGGGCTTTTAAAACTTGATAAAAATAGAATAGAGATTTGACGGATTTTTTCATTAGGGATAATAACCATTAGCACACCACTAACACCCCTCAATAACAACCATAAGACAATAGGGGAACACAAGCAAAATACCTGTTGATAACTTTTTGAAGAGAGGTGGTTTTAGAAGGGTAAAAATTAGGGAAGCCATTTTTCAGCTTCCCTTGCCCCTGTTTATTTCAGGTAATAGAGAAAATACCACTGAGTTTACTTAATCTAATTCTACTTGTGAAAATAAATCTTGTATCAAAACTTCATTTTCACAAGCGTTTTTAAAAGATAAAATATACGTTTTCAATGCTTCTGTATTTGAAGAATAGGCACAAAACATACTGGCTTCAGGGTCAAATTTAATAACCTCTATTAAATCAGGTCTTTTTTCTGATAAAAAAACTTTAGCTAAAGATGTCCAATTATATCCACTTCCTTCAAATCCTTCATCTTCTCTTGTTTGAAATATCTCATTTTTATAATCTCCAACATTCAAACAAACAGACACAGAATTATCATGTTGTACCCAAAAGAATGGTTTAATTTCTTCTTCAAAATCATTAGTGACCATATTGTTCTAATTCTTTAAAAAGTTCATCACCATTAGCCTTTATCCCATCTCTATATTTAGCCGGAATTTTGCTTCCACAACGCTCAAACCAATCATTAAAAATTTTCTTCCATTCCTGAACGTTGTCTTTTTTAATTAATAAATTGGCATCAACTGGGTACTTTTTTGCAAGTATTACTAACAAATCAACGATTGCTAATACTGGCTGAGCTGCATCATTATTTTTTTTCATCCAGTCATTAAATTCATCCATCATTGAAATTGAGAATTTTATATAATCAACTCCAATGGCTTCTGCAAGTTCGTTTCCCTCTGGGGCAGCACTAAATATTTTCATATTAATTTGTTTTATATATTAATGACAATTTACTTTCTTGGGTTTTTTGTGCATCTTGTCTTTCATATCATCAAGTGGATTAGTAGAGCGTGTTTTACCATCGACAGTCCATCGCTCCGCAACCCTTCCTCTATTTTTATTTATTAATCCTGCTTTTTTTAATTGATCCTCGATTGATAACTTCGCTTTGTCAATTGCAGATAAGCGTTCATCCATTCTTTTCCTTATCAAAGCCCCCTCCATAGAACGCGCTTGGTCATGTGTAAGTCCTTCTGCTAAAACTTCCATATTCAATCCCTTCTTCGTAGGATCAGCTAAATGTTCAGCTAATCGTTCTTCTGCTGCTCTGCTTGTAATTCCATAATAAACAACTTCACCTTTGTCGTTGAGTAATTGGTAAACAAGCTCATCCAAGCCAAACGGGTCTAACCACGTATTTGGGTCAGAAACATAAGCGTATAAAGTAGGATTGTTCCCTGCCAGTCGGATGGGGTCTTGTGATAAGTAACCGCCCGTTTCAGAAGAATAGTAACGGAAGCGGTTATAGCACAGATTAGTCTCAGAATCAAAGTATTGACCAGCGTATCTGAACGGACACTCATTCAAAGAACTCCCTGCAAAGTTAGTCACTTTTCCGTAAATATCCAAGTTGCAGTCCCAGGTTTTGTTTCCTTTTTCATCGTACATTTGAATAGGCGTACCCAAATAGTCGGACACAATGGAATACTGCTTGCCATTCTGTATCTTCGCCGTTGGCACAAATGTGTCTGCCTCAAACACCCAGGTTGTGATATCCGTTGTCGGTTCTTTGGACGGAGCACTTTCCTCCTTATTCGGCTGCATATCGGTGACTTTGTAATCCCACTCATGTATAGGCACATTGCCGTCCCATACCCAGCGTGTGACCTTTCCAAAATACTGCTTAGCGGTGCGTCGTCCCAACGCATCATAACGGAACTCCACCGGTCTTCCATCCGGTCGTATGACCTTCTTCAGCATGCCGTTGGACGTCCATTCGTAGAGCCATCCCGTACCCGTTGCCAGACAACGGATGCCGCGTTCCTTCTCCATGCGCTTCCGGTCGTACCTTACGCCCGTTTCCTGCAACTGCTTGAACTCTCGGAAAATGAGGTTTCCCTCATCGTCGTAGTGGTAGAAACAATCCGGGTCCTCCAAAAGTTTTCCACCGGCACCGTATTTGCGGTCCTTCCTGTCCGGAGTTCCGAAGAGGTTACCCACGAAGTCCGGCATGCGGTAAATCACGTCCGTTTCCGAGCCCTGGGTGGTTTCCTGCCGGATAAGGAAGTCGAAACGGTCGTAGTCGTAGCGCATGACCGTTCCCGTCAGCTCGTTCTCCTTGGAGAGCAGGCGACCCGCAATGCCCCACTCATAGCGGTACGCTCCACGTTCGATGCCGCCCGACCGGACCGACTTGCGCACCTCGCGCCCGAAACCGTCGCGCTCGGTGCTGACGGTTACGCCACCGGAGAAGGTGCGCTGCACCTCCAGCCCCGTGTTGTCACGCACCCATGATGCCTGCCAGCCTTCGCCCGCCTGCATGGTCTGCAGGTTGCCTTCCCGGTCATAAGTGTGACGGATGTCCGCTCCCAGACTGCTGGTGATGCGGGTACAGTTGCCTTCGCCGTCATAGGTACGGCTGACGGTGTATTCTCCCTGCTTTTCCTCAATAATCTGTCCCGTCTTCCTGTCACGGGTGAACTCCAGCAGGTTCTCTCTGTTCTTCGCCTTGATGAGCATGCCGTCCTTGTCATACGTGTAGAGGGAGACCTCCCCGTCATACTGTTCCTCCTTCAGGATATTGTCCAGTCCGTCGTACTGGTATTCCGTCCATTTTCCTCCGGGACGGTTCACACGGGTGACACGGCCCGCACCGTCGCGCTCGTACTCACGCCGCAGGCCGTCGAAGCCGGTTTCCGTAACGACCTGTCCCAACCCGTCCAGCTCGAAGAAATAGTTGTCGCCCGCCTCGTTGCCGATGCGCCGGAGCTGCAACTCGCTGTTGTAACCGAAGGTGATGTGGTGCCGTTCCTGCTCGCGGCTTTTCAGTACTCCCAGTGCCCCATAGGTGAACCTGACCTCGCGGATGTTGTCGCTGGCATGTACCATGTTCCCCATGGCATCGTACTCAAACCGGTGCACGTTGCCGTCCGGCTCTTCCAGCCGTATCAGGTTGTCCGCACGGTCGTAGGCATAACGGGTAACGTTGCCTTTCACATCCACCGCCTGTACAAGCCTTCCCCTGCCGTCGTACTCCCACCGGCGGAACAGTCCGTTGGGGAACTGCAGCAGTTCCAGATCGTACCTGTCGTTGAACGTGAGCGTGTAAACCCGTCCCTGCCCGTCCGTTATGGTGCGCAGTACGCCTCCCTCGTAGGTATATTTCACAGTTTCTCCGCCCGGTGTGGTCCGGCTGACGACGCGGTCCAGTCCGTCATAGTCCCATGAAAGCCTTTTTCCACCCGGAGTGTAGAGCGAGACGAGGTTGCGATTGCCGTCATAGTCCAGGAAGGTGTCCTCCCCGTTCTCGTCCGTTATCCGGACCGGCTGACCGAACTCGTTGTAGGCGGTCTTACGGGTATAGCCTTCGGGATTGACCGTGACCTCCAGCTCCTGAAAGCTGTTGTATTGGCGGCGGATAATTCCTCCGTTGGCATCCACTATCTTATAGATGAGTTTGTCCTCACCGTAATAATATTCGGTTTCGGCATTTTCCCCGTTGCGGATATGGGTATATCCCTTGCCGTAACGGATGAAATATTCCATCACGCCTCCATCGCCCCATGTATGCACACAGCGGGCATTCTCCCCCTTACCTTCATATTCCCAATGGAAGGACATGCCTCCCTGATTGGTGAGTTGCACCAGCAGGTGCCCGCCGGAATAGACGAAATGCTTGCTGACATCCAGCGCATCCAGCGTTTCCACCATGTCGCCCCGGTCATCGTAACGGTAACGGACCAGCTTCACCTCCTCGCCATCCTGATTCACGGAAACGCAGAGCACCCGTCCCGACTCGTCGGTTTCCACTTTCAGGAATTCTCCCCGTGAGGATATGATTCCTGCCAGCCTTCCCCCCGAAGCGTATTCGAAGCGGATCCGGAATCCGTCCTTCGTGGAAATGCCTGACACCATGCGGTAACCGAAACGGTTTTCAGGACCGTCAAAGCGGTATTGCAGTCCCCGGATGTCCGTAAGCAGGTAACCCCGGCCATCGAGTGTCCAAGACAACTGTTCCTTGCGGTCAAAATAGGAATCTCCGGGTTTCAGTACGGGCAGGAAAGACTCCCGTCCGTCAGCATGACGGAATGCGAACGCCCCTTCCTCCAGCTGCCGTATTCCCAGATTGTAGCTGTGGTGCCAATTGTATCCCAACGGACCGTCCACGGCGGCATCACTGTAATAGGTACGTTCCCATACGACGGGAATCGGACCCGGAAGCTCAAAGTCTGCATTGGTGTGATAGACCCTGCCCGTAGCAGCGTCCACCGGCTCACCGAAAGTCTTGCACTTGATGGGCTGGAGAATGTTCGCCAGCCTGTTCATGCCTTTTTTCCTCAGCCTGTCGATCAGGTTCTGGAAGCGGTCGCCTATCTTCTTCCACATCTTGCCCAAGCCTTTCAGTCCGAACTTCATCGCCAGCGCAAATACATCAATGGTAGGCGGTCCTCCCACAAGCACGGGATTTCCTACGGATGTGATGGTGGAGAGCATGGAAGTGGGGGCAAGCAGGGCCTTGCTCACCTTCCTGGGCTTCCCCTTGCGGGGAATCGTCGGTATTCCCACAATGTTGCATGAGAGTGCCGGATGTGTGAGGGAGGAACAGGGCGCACCGTCCGCCAGAACAGTGGAACTGCCCATCCACATCTCGGACTCGGACATACCGCTGACCAACGGAGCCGGATGCAATACAAATGCCGGCAGATGCACGATGCCGATACCTGCCTGCGCAATCCACTGGTTATGCACCTTGACCGACGGAGCCATACTCTTGAGGATGTTGCACGCCACTCCGGCCACTCCATCAGCCGCAGGCGGCATGGCAGCCGCCATGCCGGCCATGAGGTCTGCCATGAGGTCGTACACCTTGCCTACATGAGGCACAGGCATGATGGGAGAGGGAGGGGTAACGGTAGGATGCATGTCTATCCCGATGGACAGGTCGCCGAACTTGGCGACAGGCATACCCAGCATGGAAGGAAGGATTCCGCCCAGACCCGCCTGAATCTCGTCCAAAGCCGCCTTGGAGGCTGAAAAAAGGTCGGCAAAGCCCCGTCTGACGCTGCTGCTACCGGCGGCGTCAGCTATATTCTTGAACACATCTGACATGGTGAGAATTTTTTAGAATGTGAAAAAGAGACAACCGGGCGTTCCAACCGGTACACTCCGGCTGTCCCTGTAAGGACTTACCTATGCATCCTGTGCATAGTCGCTGTTCCAGTCGTTCTCGTCATCCCCTTTTGTACCTTCCAACTTGATGACAAAACTCTTTGCCGGGAAATAAGGAGTCAGGTGAATGTCGAGGAAAATACGGTCTTTCTGCTTCGGATCGCGCTCGAAACGAAGAATCTTGAATTTCTCAATCAAGCGTCCGGGACCCTGTATGCTATCCAAAAACTTGCTGATCTGACCACGCAAATCCCTTTCCGCCTTGCTGTTCCAGTTCTCAAAGGCACGGCGGTTGAGGAAATCCATCAGCACTTTCGTTACCCAATCGAACACACGGACTACGGAATAGGTCTGCAATCCCAAGTTGTCCCCGTTGAACAATGTCTTGGCAGAGAAAGCCATCACCTTGCCGTATTCCTTCACCATCGGAATCAGGCCAATCTTCTCGATTTCGGAAATCTCGCTTTTTTTCAGGTTGAAGGCCACCCCGTCCACCTCGCTCATGGAACCATACTTCTTACCGGCGGTAACCTGTGCCATTACCGTCTTGTACACACTGCCGGCCAATGCCGCAGAAGGAGGAATCAGCAAGTCTTCGGTTTCGCCCAGTTCCGCATAGCGTCCCCGTCCTACCAAATAGTTGCAGGTCATACATACGTTGGATTTGTACACATCGCCTCCCGAAAGATTGGAATCAAAGAACATTTCAATGACATCATCCGGTTTTTCCAGATCAGCGAAATCCGTGTAAATCATCACCTTGTTGTCATGCGCAATCTTTGCCCATTTTTCAACAACCTTGTTGGAACCCAAATATCCCGGGATAACCAGCAGGGAATAGTTGGTACGCAAGTCCAAACGGTCATAATTCGCACGAAGCTCGTTTGCAATGGCATCGATAAAGAAGGAGTTGTCCAAATCGGTAAGCTGGCTCATCGAAGCGTTCACAATGGAGATATTCTTGATCTTGTCGGAATCCGTATTCTTGTAGAAGAGCATGACCGTGCGGTAGGACTTCTCCAACTGCCTGACCTCTTCCACCGCTTTCAGCTGGTTCTGGGATAGCAGACCGGACACCGCCGCAGACTTCTTCTGGCACAGCTCCACCATCTCACTGATGGATTTGTTGCCTTTCAACATATCGACCCACATCTCAAGCCGTTTTTCCAGCTCCTTGCGCTCAGCCGCCCGTTCGGGGTCGGAAAGGAATATGTTCCGCCGTGCCTTACGCTCCGGATTCATGTTCTGTATGCCGTCCACGGAAGATTCCAAGACATTGAAACCGCCAAACTTAGCCAGAATCTGCAATTCAGCGTTCAGATTTCTGGACTGCGCCACAGCCTGTTGCTGCTGTACGGCTGCTTCTCTTTGTGTATTCTGTTCGCTCATAACTATCATTCATTAGTGGGGTTAGACTTCTCATTGTTCTTCAAATCGTCCAAAATGGCAGAAATCGCATTGACAAACGCTCCACGTGTCTCCGGATTTTCCAGTACCCGTTGCAGCACCTTGTTGGAACGCAACGACTTCTCCATCCTGTCCGCAAACTGCTTTTCCGCATTCAGGCCGGACAAGAATGAACTCTGTTCCGTCATTTTCCTGACAGAAAAATCACCGACATTGTGGAAACGGAAATTTTCCTCTACGGGAGCACCGTCCGCATCCGCGAACTCGATATCTATTTCCGGCCGGAAATGTGCAAAGACTTCGTCAATGTTGGTCAGACCGGCAACCACTTCGGGAGCCACCGGCTCATCCTTCGTCAGCTGTTCCACCAATAAGGTTCGATTTTGTGGAATTTCCGCAATACCTTCGGAAGCGTCAATCTTCACTTCGTTTCCGCCGATTCCATAATTACCAAGATCCATACTTATTCAATTTTAAATTTAAAATATATATTAATTAAATCTCGCTCAACTGAAAAAACTTCCCCTTCTTCTGGCCTTCGCCTGCTGCATATCCAGATTGTCCACCAGTTCCTTCCAATCCTCCCCAATCCATTCGCAGAGCTGCCGTTCCAATATCCCGACATCAATCGGAGCGCGAACCAGTCTTCCCGTATGAAGAGCCAGATACGCCGCATAAACGAACGTGGAACCCCGCCTGATTTCGGCAGAAAGGTAGCTGCCTCCTGCCAGGGCAAGCAAAAAATATTCGAAAGCCTGTTCCATCTTTCCATCCTCATAGCGCAGGAAACCACACATGCGATAGCCTTCCATGACATAATAAGGGTCCTTTTGCATGACGGCTTTTTTAGCCATCATGTCATACAAGGCAACCGCTTCCTCCCGTTTTTTCCCGGCTGTCAGAATGGCCGCTTTCATGGAAACAGCCATTTTCCAATAACTATATCCTGCCGTTTCACCGCCCTGCATCGCCTTTTCCGCCTCCCGGACGGTTTCGTCGCTGTATTTCATGCTATGCTTATATTCCCTGATAGCATAACATGCCTCGGATGCGATAAGCAGAGCGGAAATCCGGATATTCGTATCCTTTATTTCCTGTGCAATATCCAACAGTTTTCGGATTTCCCTGTCCAATAATTTCCAATCCTGCTTTTGTGTAGAATCCATGACAACCGTAACCTGCTGCTTGAACCGATTTTCAGGTGCAATCAGGTCGTTACCGCTATCCGACCGTGCCATCCGGTTATGCAAAGCCGCCGCCATATCGAACTGCGGGCGTATGCAAACCACTTCCCGAGACTCACCCAGCCGGATACTCCTGTTCTTTTTCAAGTCAACGGTTGTCATCCGGATTCCCTGCGGGACACCTTCTTTCAGCACATTGCCGAACCATCCTGTCCGGGAATACCCCCTTTCCTGTTCCGGAGGAAAGTACAGACAGAAAAAGGCATCATCCAACCGGGAGATACATGCCTTGAAACGCAACATCTCTCTCCACAAGTTGCCCGCCGTATGCTCAACCGACACATCAGGAATGTATTCTTCCTTCAGCAACCCGTCGTGCCTCAGAGCCCTGAGAATATCATACTTCTCCTCAACCTTTTCTGAAAACCAACCGGCATATTCCTGCCAGAGCTGTTCGGTGTATTCCTCGTCATCCCCCCTGTACGGCGTATCAAAACGAAAGAATATGTCATCGAACTGCCCTACCGGAGAACGTTCTATTTCCAGAAACCTGTCCACCAAGTCCACATCGTTCTGCCCGACAATCCATACAGACAGTTTCCAGTCCCTGTTGCCGACTATGTCCGCCCAGTAATCGACCGCTTTGTAATATTCCTGTATCACAGATGCAGATGCTCCCATGGCCAACCGAATTATGAGTTAAACTTTACTATTCCTCCCGAAACCGTTACGTTTCCCTTTCCCTCTATCATCAGATTTACACCGTTGACCGTTCCGTTCTTTGCAGCAACATCGTAATCCTTTGCCGCCTCCTGTTTGATATTGGTACCGCTGCTGCTAATTATACTCTTTTCGCTGCTGAGCACCATACATTCGTTGCCGGACAGCAATGTTACACTTTTCCTGCCTTCGAGAGCAATGGTATCGGCCTGCAAGCCTATCGACTTATCATCCATTATGATGACCGATTCCGCCTCGTTGGTAAGGGTAATGCTCTTTTTCGCCATGACGGTAATGGCATCCGTGCCATCCAACATGATCAGCTGTTTTCCCGTCTGGTCAGTAATAACGATGCTTCCCGTCTCATCATCGAAAACGATGGCATTGCCGCTGCGTGTGATAATGCTCTTGACCTTGTTGTCCTTGTCCCCTCCTTTACCTGAACCGGAATGGAACACCGATCCCGTAACATAGGGGCGGTCCGGGTTGCCATGCTCGTAGCTTACCATAACCTGATCGCCGACTTCCGGAACAAATACCCATCCGCGATTCTTGGGAACCGCACCACTTACTCCCGCATTAGGAGTCTGCACCCTGATCCAATTGGTTGTCTTGCCGTTTTTCTGCCAGTCGAAAGCCACTTTCACACGTCCCTGTCCCTTGTCGTCGTTGTTTTCCTTCACCGTAGCCAGTTCCGGCAACGCCAACGGCCGCTTCACATCGGGAACAGGAATATGTACCGTACCGTCCGGCACACCGACAAAACTATTGGAGTAATGTCCGTCACGGCGTACCTCATGCTCAATCCCGACAATACGGAACTTGCCTAAAGGAGGCAGTTTCATCCTGTCGGGGAAAGAAACATCGATGATTTCACCAATCCTTATCCGGCAAGTCTTTCCTATACCTTTGATGTTCAGAAGATTGGCTCCAGACGCATTCTTTACAATCCTCATCTGTTCGTCCAGTTCCGCCTTGTCCGTTACATGGGGGTCGGCAGCCGAGGTCGTTTTTGCGGTATATGCCTTCTCAGAGCAGCTGTGTGCAATAGACTGAAGGTCGTTCATGCCATCCGGTTTGGCAGGCGTATCCGCATTATGCTGTTTGTTCTCCTGCGCTACATAATCGTATCTTGCGGATTTACCCGGTACCAGATTGGCAACCAGACGTACTTCCTCCAAATCCATGTCATAAACAATCTTCTCCGTATTGTCTCTGTCAGGCTTGCCGAAATACACTTTCGTCCCGTCATAATAGAACCACTCCCCATAAAGAGCCGAAAGGCGATTCATAAAGTCAAAGACACTCTCGTTATACTGTGCCATGTAGGGTATGGGCGCCGCATACTTGGGATTGGAAACCAGATTGACCTTTCCATACTCCTGCGTCGCCTCCTTTATTATGGTAGAGAGGGACTGATCCATCCAAGAATCGAGTGTCCTGTTGTTCTCATACAGTATCGTAGGGCTTGTTCCGTGAATGGCCACTCCGCCTGTCTCGCCCATGCTTCCAACCATTTCCACTTGAGTGATGATTCCCTCGAAGTCATAACTTTCACCCGTCTGCCTATGGACAAATGAAATGCTGGCAGTCTCCCCGATGTAGCCGATGAATTTTTCCGGGGTCTGTTGGAACGTATTGTTAGGCGACAGATAATTCACCACCACAGTGAAGGTGTGATGCCGGTTGAAACCCTGACGGAGATGCAGTGAAACGAATTTCTGTTCTTCTCCTTTCACGGTTACTTTAGTAGCCACCAAATTCAGAAAACTTGCTCCCATACTATCTTAAACTATGATTTTAAATAAATAATCCGACTGGTCGGTATGTTTTTTGGTGCCGAAATAACCGGAATTGGTATATTCCGGCACCTTAAAACTTTGATTAGGAAACAACCATTAGTTGTTTTCCGGCCAATCCTGTACAAATGTAGCTTCGTCCATCTTCACAGTCTGTGCAGAAATGGCGAACTTGATTGTCATCGGATACTGGTTAGCCACATTCAGTGCCTCTTCGTAATCCACCACATAACCATTTTCGAACACCAATTCCTTCATTTTGGCATCTTCATCCGCTTTCTTGAAGACGATGTTTCCGTTTACGGGCTGGTACTGCTTGAACATCTTATCCAGCACAATGGTATCGGGAGTTGATTCGACTTCCACATAGATTGTGCCACCATAAATGTCAGATGCCGGACGGCCTTTGGGGTCCACATCACGATTGAACTTAACTCTCCAGGTCAGTACATCAAACTCTCTTGAGTCCGAAAACTTAAATGACGCTTTAAATGCCATATTCTCAAAGTTTTAAATTAAAAAATAAGTTGATTTTGAAATATCCGGTCAAAGGAGGCCTGCTACAGTCCTATCTTTGTCCTTCAATTTCTGCGCCCAATATATGGCATTTTCTGAAAACTACAAAGAACTTTTGATGATTTTTTCTTGTTTTTACCGAAAATATGCCCATAAGCATAAAAAAAACGCTGCCAACAATAGCCGAATTATTTTTTTTGCCTTATATTTGCAATGTTCTCCTGCGCAATTTTTAAATCTTACGATTATGGAAACAGGAGTTGGTTTCATCAATCTTGATGATTCTGTAAAAATTGCGCTTAACATAGCACTTGCAGTGGCTCGTGAAAATGCGAATGAGTGTTATACACCCTCGCATTTGTTGAAGGCTCTACTTCATAAAGATGTAGGGTTAAGAGATTTTATAATAAGTATAGGCAAGGATTTAGGCTATCTGGAGGAATGGGCGGACGTATATATCGAACAATGCCCGAAATCCACCCAGTTGTCCGAAATCAAGCCTTCGGAACGGATTGACGCCGTTTTCCGTGCCGCAGACGATGCACGAATCCAGTTCGGGCTGTTCGACATCAATCCCATCTGTGTGCTATTGGCACTGGCAAAGCCCGGTGTCGCTTTTTCCAGCGACCAGCTCAGGTCTTTCCCCATTCTGGAAAAGGATATCCATTCCATATATATAGGTAACGGGCAGCCGGCATGTCCTTCCGCCACTACGGAGAAGTCCTATGCCCCGACTTCCGCCTCATCCTCCTTCTTGGGCAAATACTGTGTGGATCTAACCGAAGATGCGGCCAACAAGCTGCATCCGGTCATCAACCGCGACCGTGAAAACCGTATGGTCATGGAGATACTGGGAAGCCGGAGCAAGTCCAATGTCCTGATTGTCGGTGATGCCGGAGTAGGAAAGACAGCACTGGTTTACGGACTTGCCTGGGAGATAGTCAGCCATAAAGTGCCCTCGTTTCTGGAAGAAACCCGTGTATTTGAACTGGACAACGCCTCCCTGATTGCGGGAGCCACCTACAAGGGGGAAATCGAGGACCGCCTGAAAAATATCCTGAAAGAATTGCGGAATATCGACAATGCAATCCTGTTTATTGACGAAATCCATGTATTGCTGGACAACCGACAAGGAAATACCGGTGCGGGAAATGTATTGAAATCCGAACTGTCGCACGGCGATCTGACCGTCATCGGCGCCACCACCATTGACGAATACCGCAAAATCATCGAGCCGGACCATGCTTTCAGCCGCCGTTTCGAGGTCATACAGGTAAGCGAACCGGACATAAAGTCCGCTATCCAGATGCTACACTCCGTGCAGAAACAATACGTGGACTACCATCATGTAAGAATCAGCAACGAAGCCGTAGCCGAATGTGTCCGTCTTGCCAAACGGTATATCAAAGACCGCCGTCTGCCTGATTCCGCCATCGGTCTGCTGGACATGACGCTCTCCGCCATCAAGATGGTCAATGAAACAGGAAAGAAGAATGTGGAGACCATACTGTCCGGGCTGGATGAAATAGAAAAGGACGAAAAGGACCTTCAGGAAAAGACCGAAGAACTGAAAACGCTGCTTTTCGTAATGCACAACAAATTAAGCCCCATCCTTTTAGGAGTCATACCCGATGAAGCGGATATCCATGAATTGCAGGAGTATGAAGAACTGACCGGCTATCTGAGAAACGCATTGAACGTCCTCCTCCAATTTGCAGAAAAGAAAATAGAAGAGGTGGGTATCTATGAGGTAGCCGCCGTTGTCGCCAGCAAGACAGGCATCCCCATCGGCAAGATACAGTCGCAGGAAAAGGAACGGCTACTCAATATGGAAGATTATCTGAGGCGACGCGTCGTCGGACAGGACCAGGCCCTGAAGACATTGACGGATGCCATCCTGGAATCCCGTAGCGGCATGAACAAGCCGGGACAGCCCATCGGCTCCTTCTTCCTGCTGGGACCCACCGGTACCGGCAAGACCGAACTTGCCAAAGCACTGGCGGAAGCCCTGTTCAATGACGAGAAATCCATGATCCGCTTCGACATGTCCGAGTTCAAGGAAGAACACTCCGCCGCCCTGCTGTACGGAGCGCCTCCGGGATATGTGGGCTATGAGGAAGGCGGCATGCTGGTCAATAAAATACGGCAACAGCCATACGCCGTTGTCCTTTTTGATGAAATAGAGAAAGCGCATCCGTCCGTATATGACATTTTCCTGCAAATCATGGACGAAGGAAAACTGC
>ENA-ORTP01000728-ORTP01000728.1-human-gut-metagenome-genome-assembly--contig:-NODE-728-length-38964-cov-5.792644_pt1 | contig 38964 bp, 34 predicted proteins | sample MGYA00241913_ERZ509190 | MGnify/ENA primary metagenome ERZ509190 (study PRJEB26280, sample SAMEA2338839) | human gut metagenome | biome: human gut; feature: human-associated habitat; material: faeces...
GTTCCGCCTCATTAAAGCGTTTTTGTAGATTTTTGATTTCTGAAAGTTCTTCCCATGTCTCTGCATACACCGGAATCAGATAGGAAACTGCTTTCCGGAAAATATCCAGTGTAGCGCGGAGCGGTATATTCTTTTTTTTAATTTCTACTCCATAGCTGGATACAATCTGCATAAAGTTTCCTACTTTCTTTTTTCCTTCTCTTTTTGTCCCTCAATGTATGCCACTACCTGATCCCTGCTTCGGTCACTTACGGTGACTGCACAATAGGATGGATTCCACAAATGTCCTCCCCATAGCTCCTGTTTTAATTCCGGATGTGAAAGAAACAACTGACGTGCCAGATTCCCCTTCATAATCTTTATCATGTCTGATATAAAAAATTGTGGTTTGCAATCCAGAAGTAAATGAATATAATCTGGCATAACCTCCATCGCCAGAATCTTAAATTTGTATTCCTCCGCAAGTCCATACAACATTTTTTTACATTCTGCGTCTATCCCATTTTTCAGAACCTGTTTTCGATATTTCGTGCACCAGACAAGATGATATTGCAAAGAATACACATATCCTCTACCATATGAAAGTGTATTTCTCTTAATAGTAAATATATCTTTTTCCATGTTTATATTATACCATATGCCTCCACATTTGGCAAACACTAGTTCTGTATCTTGATAAGTATCTTGATAAAAAATTTGGCACACCTAACTCATCACTAAAGTAACGAGAATGCGGTGTGCCGTTTTTCAAACAGTTTTCGAAATAAAAAGACCCATAGCCTTTCACTATGAGTCTTTTTCATACATCCCTTTTCTCTACTGGATAAACATAGCATCCCCAAAACTAAAGAACCGATATCTCTGCCGGATCGCCTCTTCATACGCCGTGAGCACATGTTCTCTGCCTGCCAGTGCAGATACCAGCATGACGAGTGTGGACTCCGGCAGGTGGAAGTTTGTGATCAGACAGTCCAGAATCTTGAACTGGTAGCCCGGATAGATGAAAATGTCAGTCCAGCCGCTGCACGCGCGGATCGTGCCGTCCTCAGCCGCTGCGGATTCAATCGTCCGGCAGCTTGTCGTACCGACACAGATGATGCGTCCGCCATTTTTCTTCGTCTCATTGATCATGTTGGCGGCATCTTCCTCGATACGATAGAACTCCGAGTGCATATGATGATCCAGTACATTCGAAACCTTGACCGGCCGGAAGGTTCCCAGACCCACATGAAGTGTGACGTGCGCGATCTTGACTCCCATTTCCTGAATCTGTGCCAGCAGCTCTTTCGTGAAATGCAGACCTGCTGTCGGTGCAGCCGCCGATCCTTCGTGTTCCGCATAAACCGTCTGATAGCGGTTCTTATCCTGCAGACGGTGGGTGATGTATGGCGGCAGCGGCATCTGGCCGAGCTGGTCGAGAATCTCCTCGAAAATACCCTCGTAGGAGAACTGAATCAGCCGGTTTCCTTCCTCTACCACATCAATGACGGTTCCCTTTAACAGACCGTCGCCAAAATTAATCACGGTTCCCGGCTTTGCCTTTTTGCCCGGCTTTACCAGCGTCTCCCAGATATCGTTCTCACGGCGTTTCAGAAGAAGAATCTCGATGTGTGCATCCGTTCCCTCCTTGCTTCCGATCAGACGCGCCGGGATAACCTTTGTGTCATTGATCACCAGGCAATCGCCCGGATGAAGATAATTGACAATATCCTTAAACACCTTATGCTGCATCTCACCCGTCTTTTTATCCAGCACTAAAAGCCGGGAAGAAGAACGATCTTCCAGCGGATCCTGTGCAATTAACTCCTGCGGTAAATCATAATAAAAATCTTTTACATCCATTCTTTGTGCCTCTTTGTCTTTCTATATCTGTACTTTCGCTTTATATAAATCAATCAGTTTTATATCTTATATGCTATCAGCTATTTCTCTATACTCCGGAATATCCGCTTTTCAGCTTTCCATACCTTAAAAACTTTATTTTTCCAGCCAGACGAATTCAATAAAGCATTTTAAGGATTTGACGCAGCCGGTTCTGACTCCTCCTGCATATAAGATGCGCCCTGTTTCATAAATTCCACGCGCTCTTTCAGCGCTTCATCCTGCTCCATCGCCGCATCCATTGCTTCATCCGTCTGCTTGCTGAGAAGGCGCACATCCTCATTGACCGACAGCTCTTCAAAATACTGCGTCAGCTCTTCGGACATTTTCCCGTCATCGATCTGCCAGCTTCCGTTCTCCGCCCGGATTGCATAGATCCGCACCAGACTCGGTGCCGGTGTCTCCACGCCCGTATACAAAATCTCATAATACACATACGCTGCCATCTCACCGTCCCTAAGCCCCGGCGTCGTATAACATTTCACATTCTGGTACCCGGAAATGTACTGCTTCTGTTCTTCAAATTCCTGACGGTAATGTTCTTCCTCACTCGTATCCTGTGAGGTAAACAACTTCACAAACGTATCCATATCACAGTCGGAAACCGCCTGAAAATAAGTATTCATCAGCTCTGTGATCCCCGGCTCGCCATTCTCTGTCAGAATACATCCGCCAAAGTCCTGAATATATTCTTTCGTGTCCGGCTCAATCACCATTCCAGATCCGCCTGTATCCACCATTTCTGCCGGTAAGCCATCCTTTTTCCCCAGAATGTCTGTTATTTTCCCGGAAAACATCGCCACCGCGCCAATCAGAATCAATACAATCACCGCCGCAAGCAGCATCACATAGCGGCGCAGTTCCCAGTCCGTTCCGTTCTTCCGGCTGCGTCCCGGTTTCTTTTTCGGTTCTCCCACCCGACCGCCTCCTGACTTATTCGATTGTTAATATTATAGCGGCGATTTGGTTACTCGGCAAGCGGTATTTCCGAAAAAAAACTTGCAATTTTCTAAATATTATAGTATCATACAAGTAATGCGTCTGTAGCTCAGTGGATAGAGCGCCGGCCTCCGGAGCCTGAGGCGTAGGTTCGATTCCTATCAGACGCATTCTTAAAAAGCGACAGCGGAGATATCTCAGCCGTCGCTTTTTGTGTTATTCATGATAAAAGGAGGACTCTTTCCGTGGAACTCATACACGTTTCTGGAAATACAGACTGCCTGCTTGGCAAAACAGCCGTCGGCATCTACCGCATCGACGACACCCGCTGCATCCTGTTTGACAATGGTTACTCAAAGGAATATGACGAGCTGGTCGGCTCTCTGAAAGACGCCGGGCTGACCCCGGCGGGGCTGATCGTTTCCCACGCGCACATCGACCATCATGGAAACAGCAAACGCCTGCGCGAAGCCTTTCAGATTCCACTGGCTATGTCGCTTGGCGAAGCCGGGCTGATCGCCTCCCAGGCGGCGCTGGAACGGTATACCAATTATTTCGGGCGCTCCGAGGAGGAAAAGGTTTCCATCGACACCGAGCAGCGCTGCCCGGTTGACTGTATCATCCAGCCGGAGGATACTTCCGTGACACTCTGCGGCGTAACCTTCCCGGTTCACCATCTGCCAGGGCATTCCCTCGACCACATCGTCATCGGCACACCGGACGGCGTCTGCTTTGCCGGGGACGCGCTTTTAACCGAAAATGTCCTGCGTCACGTCAAGCTTCCATACTGCGACCACGTCGGTCTGGATCTGGAAAGCAAGGAAGCAATCACAAAACTGCCTTACCAGCACTGGATTTTATCGCACAAAGGTCCATTTGATGGCAATATCCGGGAACTGGCGGACAAAAATATGGATCTTGTCCGTCTGCGTCTCGCAGAGCTGGCAAAGCTTTTGCAGAGACCGATGACGCGTGATGAATTTTATCAGGAAAGCCGACGCCTGATCGGAATGCACATCGGTACCTACGACCAGCTCATCCGTCAGGAACGCCACCTGCGCCCATATCTGGAACAGCTGGTGATCGATGGGACGGCACGGCTGGAAGTAAAGAATGACACGATATATTTTTACTTGAATGAATAAACTCTTTCTGCATGAATTTTCACTCTCCTGTTGTTATCGTTTCCGAAAATACACACACGCCACCGCAAATCCCAAGATTCCCGCTCCCATCACGGCGAAGCGGGAATATGTTTTTAACAGCACCAGAATACGTTCCCACGATGCCCCCGCCACCGCGCCGGCTCCGATGAGCACCGTATTCCAGATAAGACTGCCCGCTGTTGTCAGAAGGAGAAACGGCAGCAGTTCCATCTTTGCCATCCCCGCCGGGATCGAGATCAGGCTTCGGATGATCGGAACGAACCGGCAAAAAAAGACGGCTGACCGTCCCGTTCTCTCCAGCCATCCGTCTGCATCTTTCACATCTTCCACTTCTACTCCCAGCCGTTTTCCCCATGCCCCGCCCAAAAATGCATAAAACTTCTGCACGGGAATGTGCCGCCCCAGCTCATACAGAATCAGCGCCCCCAGCACCGAGCCCGCCGTCGCTGCCAGAACTGCCCCGGCTATGTTCATCCGTGTATATGTTGTCATAAATCCACCAAAGGTTAAAATCACTTCCGACGGGATCGGCGGAAACAAATTCTCAATTAGAATCAGGGCAAACATTCCCGCATATCCGTATGAACTTAAAAGTTCCAGCACTATATCACGCATGATATATCGCACTCCACGTTATTTCCACATATTCTATGTATTTTATGCGGAACGGAAAAAATCCAGGCATCTAATTTTCATTTTTCATGCCCGGATTTTAATTAAACCTAGAGAATCATCACATTCCCCACGGCCCCCGTATCCGAGAACTCTGTCCACTCGCACACATTGACCGCGTGATCGGCGATTCGCTCCAGGTACTTGGCAACCATCAGCACATCCACCGCCACATCGGATTTGTCTCCATCTTTTTTCAGAAATTCGATGACTTCCCGTTTGACACGCTCAAAAAAGGCATCAATCAGGTCATCTCTCTGCTCAAAGGTTTCTGCGGTTTCGGTATCGCGCTCGATGAAAGCGCGAATTGCATCTTTAACCATCGTTTTTACATTTGCCACCATCGCCGGAAGGTGTTTGCTCACAAGACCGTAATCCGCTGCCTCTAAGCGCAGGGACAGATCGGCAATATCCGCTGCCTGATCGCCCATCCGCTCCAGATCGGTCACTACTTTCAGTGCCGTCGAGATATGGCGCAGATCGCTGGCGACCGGCTGCTGCTTTAACATCAGCATCAGGCAGTGTGTCTCGATCTTTCGTTCCATATTGTCCACATCGCGGTCTCCCTTAATTATCTTGTCTGCCAATTCCGTATTATGTTCGCTGAGAGCCTGAAAGCTGCTGTCAATCGCATCCTGCACCATCTGGCTCATCGTGATTACTTCCTGATTCAGGTTCTTTAACTCCTGTAAAAATGTTTCTCTTGTCGCCATCCCGCGTCTCCTCCGTTTATGTTGTTTCCTGCCTGATTTTCTACCCATTCCAAATTTCCAACCATCCGGTTATCATCCAAACCGTCCGGTAATATAGTCTTCCGTCTTCTTCTCCCGCGGATGCGAGAACAGATCCGTTGTCGGTGCATACTCGACTACCTCTCCCACCAGGAAAAATGCCGTATAGTCCGCAATACGGGTCGCCTGCTGCATATTGTGGGTAACGATGACAACGGTATAATTCTTCTTAAGCTCGCCCATCAGATCCTCGATTTTCAGCGTGGAAATCGGGTCCAGTGCCGAGGTCGGTTCATCCATCAGTAGAATCTCCGGCTCAACCGCCAGCGCACGCGCGATGCAGAGACGCTGCTGCTGTCCGCCGGAAAGTCCCAGTGCAGAACGTTTCAGGCGATCCTTGACCTCATCCCACAGGGCCGCGCCGCGCAGACTCTTCTCCACAATCGCGTCCAGCTCTGCTTTTCCCTTAATGCCGTGAATCCGCGGTCCATACGCGATATTGTCATAAATACTCATCGGAAATGGGTTCGGCTGCTGAAATACCATGCCGACCTTCTTGCGAAGAAGCGTCGTATCAACCTTCGGATCATAGATATCCTCGCCGTCGATCAACACCTTTCCATTGATTGTTACATTCGGCACCAGATCGTTCATGCGGTTCAATGTTTTTAAATAGGTAGACTTACCGCAGCCGGACGGTCCGATAAACGCTGTGATCTGATTTTCATATATATCCAGATTGATATTTTTTAATGCATGATTGTTTCCATAGTACAGATTCAAATCCGACGTAGAAATTTTTGTCTCCATATCATTTCCTCATTTTTTACTTTATTTTAATTTTGTCACATCAAACCGGTTGGTCAAAAATCTCGTCAGCAGGTTGATTACCAGCACGATAATCAGAAGCACGACCGCGATTCCAAACGCCTGATCGTATTTTGCTTTCTGCATTGACAGGTAGAGCTGGATGGTCAGCGTGCCGCTCGACTCAAACAGTTTTCCAAACAGGTTTTTCGGTAGCTGGAAGCCGCTTCCGGCAGTAAACAGAAGCGCCGCCGACTCGCCCACGATACGGCCAATCGAAAGGATGACGCCGGTCAGAATCCCCGGTGCCGCGCTCGGCAGCAGGATCGTCCGGATCATATACCATTTCGTTGCACCGATTCCCAGTGCGCCGCTGCGGTAGCTGTCCGGAACTGTTTTGAGTGCTTCCTGTGTGTTCCGCGTAATCAGCGGAAGCACCATCAGGGTCAGCGTGAAGGATCCGGTCAGAACCGAATAGCCCAGCTTCAGCGTCATTCCGAAAAAGACCATACCGAACAAACCAAAAATAATCGACGGAATACCGGACAGGATCTCGGTTGTAAATTCAATCGTCCGCACCAGTTTTCCCGGCTTTGCGTATTCGTTCAGATAAATGGCGGAGCCGATTCCGATCGGCGCTGCAATGATAAGGGTAATTACAATGATGTAAATCGTGTTGATGATATTTCCCAGAATACCAAAGGTGCCCTTGAGGGAGCTCTGCACCGTGGACAGAAGCTGCCAGGAAACCTGCGGCAGGCCGCGCACAAACACATACCCCATGATGCCAACTAACAGCGCGATCGCCACGCCAGCTGCCAGATAAATCAGCACTTTTAAGATATTGTCCCCGATGCGGGTGCGCTTCTGGTAAATACTTTTCATACTATTATCGGTCATTTGCGCCGCCCTCCTTCACAAACATCCGGCTGAGCACCGTGTTGATAAACATGATAAATACGAACAGCACCAGACCGATGGTAAAGAGCACTTCCCGGTGAAGTCCCTCGGAATAAGACATTTCCGCCACGATCGCGGTCGTCAGGAAGCGGACGGAGTTAAATGGAAGCGGCAGATTGACTGAGCTTCCGGATACCAGGCTGATCGCCATCGCCTCGCCGATCGCACGACCACAGCCAAGAACTACGGCTGTGATGATGCCGGAATGTGCGGCCGGAACAATTACCTTGAAAATCGTCTGGATATGGGTTGCACCCAGTGCCAGCGATGCACTCTTTAAATGCTTCGGCACTGCCCTAAGGGATGACTCACTGATATTGATGACGGTCGGAAGAATCATGATTGCCAGAACCAGAACTGCCGATATGAGGTTCGCACCACCGGTAAACTGGTGCGTCGTGGAACCGGCAAAGATTTTCATTTCCAGCTTATACATCAGAGGATTTAAAATCAAAATTCCTAAAAGTCCGTAGATAACCGACGGGATACCTGCCAGAAGCTCAACCGCCGGGCGGACCACTGCCGCTACCTTCGGCGGCGCAACCTCTGCCAGAAAGATGGCGGTAAACAGCCCAATCGGCACACCGATCAGGATCGCCAGAAAGGTTCCGACGATGGAAGTTAAAATAACATAGAGAATTCCGAAAGACGCCGGATTTCCAGTCGGCTTCCAGACGGTTCCAAATAAGATTTCCGGAACGCCCACCTTAAAAAGTGCCGGGGTACCGCTGATAATCATGTATAAGGTAATTGAAAAAACTGCCACCACCGCCAGCAGGCCGCAGGCGGTAAAAATAATTTCCGCTGCCCTCTCTACCGCTGATTTCGTGGCATGGCTTCCAAAAATGGTAAATTTCTTTTCGTGCATATGTCTCTCCTGTCTCGGATTGAACAGCGAGCCGCTTTCGGTCAAAGCAGAGTTTCCTTTCTGCGGCTTGACTGCAAGCGACTCGATATTGTTTGAATCTATTCAATATTGTGTATATTCGTGAATTTCTGTTTTTTCTATCCTTACCTGTTTCCACCGGTAATTTTATCCACATTCACAAATTCCGATGCAGTTTCTTACTTCGTAGTAATCAGACCTACAGATTTAATCAGGTCATCGCCTTCTGCAGAGTATACATAGTCAAACAGTGCCTGTACCAGCTCGTTCTGCTCAGAAATTTCTCCCTTGGTTGCCATAACGAATGGACGGCTTAAGAAATAGCTGCCTGCCTTGATGTTCTCCTCAGTCGGCTCTACATCATCCAGTTTAACTGCCTTAACGGTATCATCGACTACATCCAGGGAAACGTATCCAATGGAACCCGGTGTGGATGCTACTTTTGCCATAACTGCACCGGTGGAATCCAGCTCATTCGCATATTTGCAGGCATCTTCCAGACCCAGAAGCTCCTCAAATGCGCCTCTTGTACCGGAACCTGCTTCCCGTCCGACTACGACAATCGGCATATCGCTGCCGCCTACATCTTTCCAGTTTGTGATGCTTCCGTCGTAAATGCCGGTCAGGTCATCCTTGCTCAGACCATCTACCGCGTTGGACGGGTCAACGACAACGGCGATACCATCGATAGCTACGATATTTTCAACGGCACCTTTTGCTTTCTCATCATCCTTTAATGCTCTGGAAGAATCACCGACATCACACTGACCTGCCAGCACGGACTCGATACCTGCGGAAGAGCCGGTAAATTCAGCCTGTACGGTCACGTTCGGATATTTCTCCATGAATGTTTCTGCCAGTGCATTTGCAAATTTTTCCATCGAAGTGGAACCTGCCAGGGTGATAGAACCACTCAAATTTTTTGCATCTGCGCTGTTCTCGGTTGTATCTGCTGCTGCATCACTTTCAGCTGCGCTGCTGTCTGCGCTTGTGTCTGCTGCACTTGTATTTGTATTGCTGGAACCACATCCTACCATTCCAGTTGCCAGAACGGCTGCTCCTAATACTGCGATTGCTTTCTGAACATTTTTCTTCATAATAAAATTCCTCTTTCCTCTCTCTTTTTTCTCTCAGAGTTTTTTATCCTTGATTTCTTACAGTACGCAGTATAAAAGATTCCTGGATTTACAGAAATCATGTTTTGGTATCGTTTATGTAAAATTTGGGTAATTTTTGTGGGAGTGAATGTAAGATATGGTTTCTGATCTGCTCTGTTTCTCTCCATGATCAGAACCGCCGCCGGACATCTCTTCGGGCTTTGTTTGAAAGCCCGGGCAGAGATCGCCGGCGGCGTGATTCTGATTTTTATACTGAGTTTCATTCTGCTCTCAAACAAGACAGGTGAATTTCCCCAGACATCCTACTTCAGAACAACCTTCTTAAAGTTTTTCTTACCTCTCTTGACAACCATTCCTTCGCCGGAAAGCTGATCCTTCGTAAAGACTGCCTTAACATCCTTTACCTGGTTTCCGTCTACAGATACGCCGCCCTGCTCGACATTTCTTCTTGCCTCAGAACGTGACGGAGCCAGACCGGATTTCTGCAGGATGGAGAGAATATCGATCTCATCACCGTTGAAATCATCCTCCATCAGCTCGTAGGTCGGCATATTCGCTGCATTTCCGCTGGAAAACAGTGCTTTCGCTGCTGCCTGTGCCTTCTCAGCCTCTTCCTCGCCGTGTACCAGCTTGGTCAGCTCGTAAGCCAGGATCTCTTTTGCAGTATTTAACTGGCTGCCTTCCCATTTATCCATCTCATCGATTTCCTCAAGCGGCAGGAATGTCAGCATACGCAGGCATTTTAATACGTCCGCGTCAGCGACGTTTCTCCAGTACTGGTAGAACTCGAACGGGGAGGTCTTGTTCGGATCCAGCCATACAGCGCCGGACTGGGTCTTGCCCATCTTCTTGCCCTCGGAGTTTAACAGCAGGGTGATAGTCATCGCGTGTGCGTCCTTGCCAAGCTTTCTGCGGATCAGCTCGGTACCGCCTAACATATTGCTCCACTGATCGTCGCCGCCGAACTGCATGTTGCAGCCGTATTTCTGGTACAGCATGTAGAAATCGTAGCTCTGCATGATCATGTAGTTGAACTCTAAGAAGCTTAAACCTCTCTCCATTCTCTGCTTATAGCACTCAGCCGTCAGCATGCGGTTGACACTGAAATGCGGTCCAACCTCGCGCAGTAAGTTTACATAATTCAGATTCATCAGCCACTCTGCGTTGTTGACTAAGAGCGCCTTGTCATCGGAGAAATCGATGAAACGGCTCATCTGCTTTTTGAAGCAGTCGCAGTTGTGCTGGATCGTCTCCGGTGTCAGCATCTGGCGCATATCCGTACGTCCGGACGGATCGCCGATCATGCCGGTGCCGCCGCCAAGTAATGCGATCGGCTTGTTGCCTGCCATCTGCAGACGTTTCATCAGGCACAGTGCCATGAAATGACCTACATGAAGGCTGTCTGCGGTCGGGTCAAAACCGATATAGAAAACAGCTTTTCCTTCGTTGACCAGTTTTTTGATCTCTTCTTCGTTTGTAACCTGGGCGATCAGGCCTCTGGCTACTAATTCTTCGTAAATCTGCATCTTCTCTCTACTCCTTTATTAAAATTTGGGGTACAAAAAACCCCGTCCTCCAAAAAGGACGGGGCAAAATTCCCGTGTTACCACCTTTGTTCACAGATAGTTCGCGCCTATCTGCCTCTGCCGGTATCTTCTGATACCGTGACCGGATAACGTGTGTCTCTCACGTCGCAGCCTACCAAATCAACCGCCGCACATTTTCATGCAGCTCCTCCATCGGATCGGATTTCAGATTCTTCGGTGCGAAGCTCCGGGATGTATTCGAATATCCAGTTTACGCGTGCCTCTCATCATCCGGCTGCTTTCTGTGCGCTCCCCTACGGATCTCTACTTGTTCCCTTCATCGCCTTTATAAGGTTATTGAGTATATTCTGTATTATAAGCGAATTTTATTATTTGTCAAGAGACCTTTTATTTCTTCGCCAGCGCCGCCAGCCCGGAAAGAATCTCCCGCGCCTTCACAAGCATCGTCTCGCAGTCCGTATGTTTCTGCCGCACATCGCGGTAATAGAACGACGGCACATCACCCGTCCTGAAGGTCAGCGTGCCCTTATATTTCTCCATCAGCGCCGGAATGCCGGAAACGTCCAGATCGGCTTTCTGGTACATCTGAATCGTGATATCCTGCTTCTTTACATCGACCTCCACGACACCCGCCTGATGAGCAAGCGCTTTTAGATCGGCGATCTTTAACAGGTTCTCCACCGAACGTGGAATCTCGCCAAAGCGGTCGATCAGCTCATCCTGCATATCCATGTACTCTTCCTGGTTCTCAATACCGGAAATCCGCTTGTAAACGTCGAGTTTCTGATATTCATTGCGGATGTAGGACGGCGGAATATACGCGTCGATGTCGCAGTCCACCACCGTCTCGAAGTCCTCGGCTTCGTTCTCACCGCGAAGTGCCAGCACCGCCTCGTTTAAGAGCTTGCAGTACAGGTCATAGCCGACCGCCTGCATGTGGCCATGCTGTTCCGCGCCCAGAAGATTTCCGGCGCCGCGCAGCTCCAGATCGCGCATCGCAATCTTGATACCGCTTCCCAGCTCCGTAAATTCACGGATCGCCTGCAGACGTTTTTCCGCCTCCTCACGCAGCAGCTTGTCGCGCCGGTACATGAGAAACGCATACGAAGTCCGCCCGGAACGTCCGACGCGACCGCGGATCTGGTAGAGCTGCGACAGCCCCAGCCGGTCGGCGTCGTGGATGATGATCGTGTTCGCATTCGGAATGTCCAGTCCCGTCTCAATGATGGTCGTGGACACCAGAACGTCGATATTGCCCTCGACGAAATCCAGCATAATTTTTTCCAATTCATGTTCGTGCATCTGCCCGTGGGCGAACACGACGTTTGCCTCCGGCACCAGAGCCGCCACATGGTTTGCCACCTCGTCGATGTTATTGACACGGTTGTAGACATAATATACCTGTCCGCCCCGCGCCAGCTCCCTGTGAATCGCCTCGCGCACCATCTCGTCGTTGTACTCCATGACGTAGGTCTGAATCGGCAGGCGGTCCACCGGCGGTTCCTCCAGGACACTCATATCCCGGATGCCAATGAGACTCATATGCAGGGTACGCGGAATCGGCGTCGCCGTCAGCGTCAGAACGTCTACATTTTCCTTTAGTTTCTTGATCTTTTCCTTATGTGCCACGCCGAAGCGCTGTTCCTCATCGATGATCAGAAGCCCCAGATTTTTAAAGACAACATCCTTAGAAAGGACGCGGTGCGTTCCGATCACGACGTCCACCTGCCCTTTTTTCAGATCTTCCAGCGTTTTTTTCTGCTCGCCCGCCGTGCGGAAACGCGACAGCATATCGACCCGCACTGGGAAATCCTTCATCCTCTGCACAAAGGTATTGTAATGCTGCTGCGCCAAAATTGTGGTCGGCACCAAATACACAACCTGCTTACCCTCCTGAATCGCCTTAAATGCCGCCCGGAGCGCGATCTCCGTCTTGCCGTATCCAACGTCGCCGCAGATCAGGCGGTCCATGATGCGGCGGCTTTCCATGTCTTTTTTTGTCGCCTCGATCGCCTCCAGCTGATCCTCCGTCTCCTCAAACGGGAACATTTCCTCAAATTCCCTCTGCCAGACCGTATCCGGGCCATACTGGTAGCCCTCGCTCCGCTGACGCGCTGCATAAAGCTCGACGAGATCCTTTGCAATATCACGGACCGCACCGCGCACCTTGCTCTTCGTCTTATTCCATTCCATTCCGCCCAGTTTATTGAGCTTCGGCGTCCTGGCATCCGAACCGGCATATTTCTGGATTCCCTCCAGGCGTGTCGCCGGAAGGTAGAGATTACCGCCGTCGCGGTACTCAATCTTGATGTAATCCTTGACGACCTTGTCCTGCTCGATCTTCTCAATGCCCCGGTAAATGCCGAGTCCGTGGCTCTCATGCACCACATAATCGCCGATCGAAAGCTCGGAAAAGCTCTGGATTTTCTTACCCTGGTAGGAGGTCTTTTTCTTCTTTTTCCGCCCCCGTCCGCCGCCGAACATGTCTCCCTCGGTGATCACGACGAACTTAATCAGCGGATATTCAAATCCCCGATGCAGCTTTCCGTAAGTCACCAGGATTTCACCCGGTTTCACGGTGTTTTCGCCCTCATCCGGGCAGAAGGCGCTTAAATCATACTCCCGCAGATCGCCCGCCAGACGGCTCGCGCGCGTCCGCGAACCAGCCAGCAATACCACCCGGTATTTTTCCTTCTTCCAGCGCGCCAGATCGCTGATTAAAAGCTCAAATCCATTCTGGTAGGAATTGACATTTTTAACGCTCAGACTGTATTTTTTCTTAACCGTCATGCCGGAGAGCTTCTGATCCAGCCCCAGCAGTAAAAGAGTGCGCGGACGCATTGCCATCGCCAGCGTCTCCTTCGCCGAATAGAGGAAGGAAGTCTGCCCCGGAAGCAGATAGCCGCCCTCGAGACGGTGCGACATGCTCTCCCGGAACTCCGTCTCGGTCGTCTCTGCTTTTTCCTTCAAGCGCAGCGGCTCATCCAGGAAAATCGTCAGCTCATCGACTGGAAAATAGTTTAAAAACGATACCGTTTCCTTGCAGAAATACCGGATATAGCTTCCCAGCCCATGCACCCGGAAGCCCTCGCGAAGCCCCTCTAAGACCTCCGAGACAGCCGAATCCATCCGGTACGCCTCTTCCGTCTTCATGGCATCCCGGAGCTTTTTCACGTATTTCCTGCGGTCTTTCTCGATCGCCTCGGTTCCATCCTGAATCTGCTCCGGCGTCAGCGCCATCTCCGTCGCCGGATAGATCACTGCCTCGTCCACCTGCTCGATCGATCGCTGGCTTTCCGGGTCGAAGGTACGGATCGAATCGACCTCATCGCCCCACAGCTCGATCCGGTACGGCACCTCCTCCGTCAGCGGGAAAATGTCAATGATACCGCCGCGCACCGAAAACTGCCCTGATCCCTCAACCTGCGCGACCTTCTCATATCCCATTTCTGCCAGGGCGTGCGTCAGCTTTCCGACCTCGACCACATCTTCTGCCCCGATCGTAAGACTCCGCTCTTTCATCCACGCAAGCGGCAGCAGATGTTCCATCAGCCCGTCGATCGTCGTGACCACCACGCCGCCGGAACTCTCCAGGACCCGCCGCATGACCTGAATCCGCTGTTTCGTCAGCAGGTTTCCGTGGATATCCGACGTATAAAACAGCAGATCCCTCGCCGGGTACAGCGAAATATCCGTATCAAAGCACCGGTAATCCTCACAGATCTCCCGCGCCCTCGAATCATCGTAGGTGACAATCAGCTTCCAGGGCGTCAGATCCGAAAGCTCGGACAGCAGATGCACCTTCTGCGAATCCAGGCATCCCGTGACAAGAAGCGGTCCCTGTCCGCGCTGTAAATCCGTCTTGAGATCCTGGAACTCGATCATCTCCTCTAACGGATTTGCAAATAAATCGCTCATTGTGTCTTGACTTCCTCCTTCCTCTCCGCCTTCTGCTTCTCTAGCTTCTCCTTCTCTCCGCGCGCCGCGCCGTTAAAATGGTTCATCGCCGCCTCAACGCCCTCTGTCATCATATCCACGACTGCCGCCGCACCGTCCTTAAACGCCGTCGTCATCGTTTCGGCTTCCTCTTTCGGAAAATGTCCCAGCACATAGTCTGCCAGATCCATGCGCGCCGGCTTCTCGCCCACACCGATCCGCACGCGTGGAAATTCCTGCGTTCCCAGATGGGCAATGATATTTTTGATTCCATTGTGGCCGCCCGCGCTGCCTTTTTTGCGGATCCGGATGCCGCCCGGAACCAGGCTGATATCGTCATAAATCACGATAAACTCCGATGGATCTACCTTATAATAATCCATCACCTGACGGATGCACTCGCCGCTCAGGTTCATATACGTCTGCGGCTTTACCAGAATGACCTTATTTCCCTCGATCATGCCTTTTCCGATCAGTCCCTTAAATGCTTTCTCCCGGACATCAATGTTATACTTGTCCGCCAGTGCATCCAGCGTCATAAATCCCACATTGTGGCGTGTTCCCTCATATTCTCTTCCCGGATTTCCAAGTCCTGCAATTACATACATAATTCTATTTCTCCCTCTTTTTCTATAGTATCAAAAATACCAGATTCTTCACTCATCGTCTTTCTCAAAAAGCCAAAACAGACACGACTTTAAGCGTTAAATCCTGAAACTGCCACTTTTTCAAGCTGTTTCAGGATCTAACGCACTTATTTTTCTCGATACTTTTAAAGTTACTGTTCACGGATAGGCACTTTTGGAACCGAAAGTGCCGTAAGTTTTGGGGTCGTGTAAATAAGAAGTTACTTTCCCTTCACAACCTCAACCGCCTTCTGCAGCTGATTATCCTTCTCCTCTGGAATCACGACTTCCTGCGCCGCCTCTTCATCCAGCTCCACCTCGAGATCCGGCTCGATGCCTTTTCCATGGATATCATTTCCATTCGGCGTATAATAATGGTCGGTCGTCAGCTTGATCGCGCTTCCATCCGAAAGCGGCATCAGCGTCTGAACGATACCTTTACCGAAAGTCTTCGTTCCGACGATCGTCGCCACGCCGTAATCCTTCATCGCACCGGTAAATACCTCCGACGCGCTGGCGGAATTGCCATTTACCAGCACAACCATCGGGATCTCCAGGCTGTGTCCATCCTCAGCGTCGTATGTCTCCTCCGTGCCCTTCTTATTTGCCACGGTCAGGATCCGTCCGCCATCCTTCAGGATATAATCCGCCATTGAGACAACCGTCGTCACCTCGCCGCCCGGGTTGTTCCGCAGATCGATGATCAGGCGCTTCATGCCCTCGCCCTGCAGTTCCTCGATCTTGGATTTAAACTGATCAGCAGTCACACGGTCAAACTCCACAACGGAAATATATCCGATCTCTTCATCCAGCATCTTGCCTGACACCGTCTGCACATCAATCGGTCGGCGGGTCAGGGTGATATCCTTGTACTCGTCGCTATTTTCACGATAAACCGTGATCGTCAGCTGGCTGCCTTCCTCGCCCTTGACGTAATTATTGACCAGAAGCGACAGATCCATGCCAATCACCTCGGTGCCGTCTACCTTATAAAGCGCATCACCCGGAAGGATGCCTGCCTCCTCGGCCGGGCTGCCCTCAAAGACGCGCACGATCGTGCTGACGCCGGTCTGGACATTCTGGGATACCAGAGCGCCGATGCCGCAGTAAGAACCATTTGTCTCATCCAGGAAGCTTGTCAGCTCGTCCGGCGTATAGTAAACCGCATACGGATCATTTAAACCACTCAAAAAGCCCTGATAAATGCCGGCTTCCTCCTCGGATGTATCAATTTTTTCCTCAAACAGGTACTTTTTATCGATAATATCCTGTATCTGCTCCAGCTTTTTCGTGACATTCTCAAAATTGAGCGGCTCCTGTGCCTGCGACGGTGTTCCCTCGGTCTGTACCTGTACCTGTGTCTGGTTATCGATCACACGGCGTCCAAACATGTAAATACCCGCCGAAGCACCGACCGTGATCAGACACACCAGTGCTGTCACCAGCACACCGACCATCACACCGCGCCAGAATTTATTTTTACTGTCCATCTCTTATGCCTCCTGATTCCTGTCTATTCCTTCCGGATTTCATCTTTTGCAGCCACCTGATACTTTCCGCACTACGGACTTACATAGCTCGAAGGGTTTACATAACTTCCGTTCTTGCGGACTGCAAAATGCAGATGAGAACCTGTCGAATATCCGGTCGAACCTACCTTCGCGATCGTCTGTCCGGCTTTTACCGTATCCCCTGCCGATACCAGAAGCTGGGAACAGTGCATATACACGGTTGAAAGTCCATTTCCATGGTTGACCACAACATAATTTCCAGCCGAATAACTGTAGGTTGCAATCGAAACCGTTCCTCCGGCGGCTGCCACGATGCTGCTGCCGGTCGAAGCGCTGATATCAATGCCCTTATGGTTCGAGGACGCGCCCGCCGTCGGTGATTTACGTTTTCCGTATCCAGATGTAATGCGTCCGCTTGCAGGGCACGGCCAGCGCAGCGAAGAACTTCCCGTCGAAGTGGTAGTCGTACTGCCAGTATTCCCTTTCGCGGTCGAATTATTCGTCTTTCCCGCTGCGGCAGCTTTTCTGGCAGCTTCCTCTGCCGCTTTTTTCGCCGCCTCTTCCGCTTCCTTCTTCTTAATCTCCGCCTCCATCTGCGCGATCTTGGCTTCCTGCGCCTTGATATCGTCCTCATACGCCTTCGCCTGCGCTGATTTCTCGCCGATCTGCGCGTTGACGTTCTGGAGTTCTTTATTTTTCTCATTCAGGAGAAGCTGAACTGAATCCTGCTTTGCCTCCGTCTGCGTCTTCATCTCCTGCAGCTCTGCCTTCTCCGTCTCCAGCTTTTTCTTGCTGTCCGCGATGGACTCTTTCGTCGCCACATACTGGTCGAGCATCTTCCGGTCATACTCCGAAATCTTTGAAACATACTCTGCCCGGTTTAAAAGCTCCGAGAGCGAACGGGCTTCCAGAAGCAGATTTAAGTAGCTGCTGTCGCCCTTCTCATACATATATTTGATACGCATTTTCATCGAAGCATACTGCTTTTTTTCAGTTTTCTGCGCTTCTTCCAGCTTTACCGCCGTCTCATCGATGCTTTTCTGCTTGCTGGAAATATTATTTTCCAGCTTCGTGACCTGCGACTGCAGATCATTCATCTTCGTGTCCAGCTCCTTGACATAGCTCTCGGTGTTACTTTTCAGACCCTGAAGGCTTTTGATCGCCTCCTCGGTCTTCTTTTTCTCCTGTTCCAGGGCGCTTTTCTTATCCTTGGCGCTGCTTACATCCTTTTTCGTCGCTGCCGCCACCGAGGTCAGCACTGGGGAAGACGCCAGCGCCGCCGTCACAAGGAACAGAGCCGCACGTATTTTTAATCCCTGTTTTTTCATGTTCTCATCCTTTTTACCGCAAATTTCCGCTGCCGCCGCATTCTCCTACAGCAGCCGCCAATGTTTCTTACACCTTTAAATGTCTGCGGATCGTAAAGAAACTTCCGACAAAACCGATTCCCACGCCCAGCGCCATCGCCACGGCTACCATGCTCGGGAAAATGGTCTGAATCGGGATAAATTCAATCAGGTTCGACAAGATATCAAACCGTTCCATCATATATACAACCGCCTGGCGGTACAGAAAATACGTGATCGCCAGCGGAATCAGCGCGCCAACCAGACCGATCATCACACCCTGTACAACGAACGGCGCACGGATCATGAAATTCGTCGCACCGATCAGGCGCATGATCCGGTTTTCCTCCCGTCTAAATGCAGCTGCCGTCGTGATCGTATTGCTGATAAGGAAGATAGCAACTGCCAGCAGAATAGCGATGATCACCGCCGACAAAAGTCCCAGCATCTTGTTGAAGCTCGAAAGCCCGGACGCCGTATCGCTCGAATAATTGATCTTCCGGATTCCCTGCACCGTGCCAAGCCATGCAACCATGTCATCCTGCATGTCAATGTCTTTCAGATAGATCTCGTAGGACGCCGAACCGGCTAACGGGTTGTCATCCGCAAATCCTTCTGCCAGATCCTCGACTCCCTTAAAATATTCTTTCTTAAAATTCTCCCATGCCTCCTCGGCAGAAACATACTTTACTTCCTTGACCTCATCGCGGGCGCGTATCTCATCCCCGATTTTCTGTATATCGTCCTCACTCATATCTTCATTGAAGAAAACCGTGATTCCTACTGTAGATTCTGCATTCCGCACCATATACTGTACGTTGGCAATCAAGCCAAAAAACATACAGAACAGGAAAATACATGCCGAAATAATCGCCACCGACGCCAGTGAAAACCAGATATTCCGGATGATATTGCGCATGCCCTCTTTGGTGCAGTAAATCAATGTACTAATTTTCATGCCAGATACCGCCTTTTTGATCTCCCGTCAGCACGCCGCGCGTCAGCGTGATCACACGTTTTCCCATCTCTGCTACGATCTCCCGGCTGTGCGTTACCACAAGCACCGTCGTCCCGCGCCGGTTTATCTCCTCCAGAAGCTCCATGATCTCCATGGAATTATGTACATCCAGGTTTCCCGTCGGCTCGTCCGCCAGAAGTATCTCCGGCGAGTTAATCAGCGCACGGGCAATCGCAACACGCTGCTGCTCGCCGCCCGAGAGCTGGTTCGGGTATGCTTTATATTTTGAAGAAAGCCCTACCAGTCGGAGCATTTCCGGCACATTTTTCTTAATCTCACGGGGCGATACGCCGATGACCCGCTGTGCAAACGCGACATTTTCATATACTGTTTTATCCTTCAACAGACGGAAATCCTGAAACACCATTCCCAGCCGTCTGCGGTACTTCGGGATGTAGCGCCTCGGCATCTTTTCCAGATCCATATCGTTGACGATAATCTGGCCAGAAGTCGGCTCCAGCTCCTTCAAAAGAAGCTTTAAAAGCGTCGATTTGCCGGAGCCGCTTCGTCCCATAATGAAAACAAACTCGCCGTCCTGAATCTGAATATTGATTCCCTTTAAGGCTTTATTCCCCGTCTTGTACGTCTTGGTGAGATTTTTAACCTCTATCATGCGTAAATCCTCTTTTTCAATTCTCCAAATGAAATTGCTGCGGCAAAGGCAATCTTCCTCCCCGCCACAGCAATTTGGCTTAATAATCCAGGTTTTCCATGTATTTCATATATTTTACAACCATCAGGGCAATCTTAAATGTGATCGCATCCTCAAACACCCGCAGATCCAATCCCGTGCTCTTCTGGAGCTTATCCAGACGGTATACCAGTGTGTTGCGGTGGATGTAAAGCTGTCGGGAAGTCTCTGATACGTTCAGACTGTTCTCGAAGAACTTGTTAATTGTCGTAAGAGTCTCCTCATCAAACTCATCCGGCGATTTGCCATCAAAAATTTCCTTGATAAACATCCGGCACAGCGGCAGCGGCAGCTGATAGATCAGACGTCCGATTCCCAGCTTGCTGTATGCGACCACATTTTTGCTGCTGTAGAAAATCTTTCCTACATCCAGCGCCATCTTCGCCTCTTTATAAGAACGCGATACGTCCTTGATCTCGTTGACGATCGTACCGAATGCCACGCTGACACGTGTCAGGGACTCGGTATTGAGCATATCTACGATCGATGTGGCTGTCTTTTCCAGATCGTCGTAAGTCTCGCCCGGCTTCACTTCCTTGACTAGAATAATGTTCTTCTCATCCACTGCCGTGATGAAATCCTTCGTCTTGGTCGAGAACAGGCTGCGGACGGTCTCAAGTGCATTCACATCCTTCTCATGCTGCGTCTCGATGATAAATACGATCCGCTTGACGTTCGTCTCGATGTGCAGCTTCTTCGCACGGTTATAAATGTCAACCAGAAGCAGGTTGTCAAGCAGCAGGTTCTTGATAAAATTGTCCTTGTCAAAGCGCTCCTTATAAGCTACCAGCAGGTTCTGAACTTGAAATGCTGCCATCTTGCCGACCATGTATACGTCGTCGCTTCCGCCCTTGGCAAGAAGTATATATTCTAACTGGTGATCGTCAAACACCTTGAAAAACTGATATCCCTGTATCACCTGGCTGTCCGCCGGAGAGTCTACGAAAGCCAGAATTGCACTCTCATATTCCTCAGCGCCAGTAAATGTGGATGCCAGCACCTTGCCTTCCGTATCACAGATACAGAGATCGACACGCGTAATTCCTTTTAACCCCTCAATGTTTGTCTGGAGTATCTGGTTCGAAATCATATTCCTCTCTCCTTTTCTTTTATCCTCCGTCCAGCTGTGTTTCCGGGTCTTTCAACCTGTCATTCCCCAAACCCGTTTGTTACCCCTCCGGCAATCTGTGCCTGTGGACCATAACCGTTCCCCATCTGAATCTTGGACGGATCTTTCCCTTTATTTTAAAGCAAAGTGACGAAAAAAAAAAGAGGGCGGACGAAAAAAAGTGAATTTTTTCGTCATTTTGCCCTCACACGCCGGGATTTTCACAGACTGGAACTTGTTTTTCCGGCGAAATTTTCCAAATATGCGATTCATTCTTATTTTGCTGCGATCGCTTCCATCTCCATCAGGACGCCCTTCGGAAGTTTAGATACCTCGACGCAGGAACGTGCCGGGCATGCGCCCTCGAAATATTTCGCATAGATTTCATTTACTTTTCCAAAATCATCCATGTTCTGGATAAATACGGTGGTCTTTACAACCTGCTCCATGGAAGCACCTGCTGCCGCCAGAAGATTCTTTACATTGTTTAAAACCTGCTCTGCCTGAGCCTCGATTCCCTCCGGGATCTCGCCGGTTGCCGGATTGACCGGAATCTGACCGGATGCAAATACCATTCCATTTACCTCGATTGCCTGGGAATACGGGCCGATCGCTGCCGGTGCATTGGTTGTGCTGATTACTTTCTTCATGTCAAATCTCTCCTTTGTCTTTTATTTTAAACGGATAGAATCTTCGTTTACTTCTACTTTTCCTTCTTTTAAAAGGTGTCCAACCGCACGCTTGAACGCGTTTTTGCTTAGATTAAATTCGCGGCGGATAATCTCCGGCTCCACGCGGTCATTGAACGGCAGAACGCCGTTTTTTTCTTTCAGACGTGCCAGCACCGCCTCTGCATCCGCATTCATCTGACGGTACGCCACCTCGCGCAGGCTCAAATCCATTTTTCCATCCTCGCGCACCTTCGTCACACGTACCTTTAAAACCTCGCCCAGACGGCATTTTCCATATAACTCACGGTTCGGAATCAGACCGAAATAGCGGTCTGCCACTGCCACGAACACGCCCAGATTTTCATTAATCTCATAGACGCGTCCCTCGGTCCACTCGTCCTTCTTGTACGGCGCATCGCTGCAAAGATACGAATATACCTTCATCGTCGCCGCCAGACGACCGCTCTTATCGATATACAGCGCTACCAGGCACTCTTCCCCGGCGCGAACCGGATATACCTGCTCTTTAAACGGGAGCAGCAGATCTTTTTCCAGCCCCATATCGAGAAAGGCGCCGATCTTCGATACATCCTTGACCTTCAAAACCGCTGTCCCGCCCAGTTCCAGCTTCGGCATCGAGGTTGTCGCAATCAGGCGATCCTCGGAATCTTTATAAATAAATACCTTGAGCTTATCGCCCACTTTTGTGCCCTCCGGCACCTGTTTCTTCGGAAGCAGGACCGCCGCCGCGTCATCTTTCTTCTGTCCCAGATACACGCCGAAGTTTTTCTCCCGCACTACCATTAGCTCCTGTACTCTTCCCAGTTCAATCATGTCATTCGTCCTCTCTTTTCTGCCGATCTCTTTTTTTATTTAACGGTTGCATTTTTCATTCACTGGCAGACAATCCACGCCGAATCTTTCTTCGGCTGCAATGATTCAGTTTCTTCACTGCTACATACAAACTCTTTACAAACCAGTCCTTGCCAGCCACAAATTCGCATACACCTGACCTTCCGCATCCTGCAGCGATACCACGTATCCTTCCGGCACCTGTGCCAGCTTCGGGTACATCACATCCCCAAGCACTGCCGCCTTCCGGTACTCCACCCGCAGTTCTCCAAGTGCAAAGTCCACAGGCAGCAATTCACGCGCAATCGCCACATACTGTGCATTGTTCACGTGCCGGTTCGTATCGAGATGATGGCGTTCCACCGTGACCGGCGCCGCCGTCTCATACGTCTCAGGCAAGCGGATTTTCTTCGGCGCTGGCGGCATTGCAAGCGGTTTATCTTCAATCTGATAGCCCTCCAACTGGCTTTCCGGCACCCGCACCGGGCATCCTTTTTCCAGATCGTAGTAAAACCAGGTCGAATCCGCCCGCACCAGCGGGTTTCCCATCTCATCCTCGATCGTGAAATTCCGGTAGCCATAGATTCCCTTAAACCCATACGGCCAGGTCGAAATACGGATCCGCTCGCCAAAATGCGGCTGTCTGAGAATCTCTATCTGCCATCCGCTCAGCCACCACGCCCGTTTTTCCTCATTCAGATAGGAAATCCCGAGTTTCAGATCCTCCGACTGGAACGTCGAACAATCCTGAAGATAATTCATGATTCCCACCACAGAAAGATTTCCCTCTTCATCCGTCTCACTGTACCGGACCCGGCTGTCAAATGTATACATATCGCTCTCTTTTCCTTTCCGGCTTCCGGCTCCCCGCACCATCTCCGCGCATCCGCCATCTGCCGTTTCGTCCTATACTGCCTTAACATTCTGTCATGAAACTCATTATATCCGATTCGAACCACGTTGTCTACTTACAGACCCAGAATATTGCAGAATTTGCCGGACGCATGGCGCGGTTTCTGCCACAGCAGCCGCCCAAACAAAAAAAAATATCAAAAAAGCGAAAAAAGTAGTTGACGAATCTGTTCCCTTACAGTATAATACAAATCGTTCAATTCATTGGGCTATCGCCAAATGGTAAGGCAACGGACTCTGACTCCGTCATTTTCAAGGTTCGAATCCTTGTAGCCCAGCTAAAAAGCATTTGTTTGCCAAAGACGGCATGACAAGTGCTTTTTTTGTATTATGGAAACTCCCTCTGAAATGTTCCATAATACAACATTTTTCAACTCAATAAACCTCCATATGTTTGCGAGAAAACAAGAAAAGAACCCCCGCTCCGGTCATCCCTCACAGCCGGCAGCAGGGGTTCTTTTCTATTTCCAAATATTCTTAATAAATGTATAGATCAGCCAAATCAGAAGAATCGGTCCCGCCAGATGAATCAGGATGGTGAAAATACCTCCGACCAGTGCAAACAGCACAAATAAGATCGCGATAACCACCACGCTGACAATTACCTTCCAGTACCATTTGTTCAAATCGATGTAATGGAAGTTCGGCGGCAGACCGCTGTCGTCCCGCTCCGAAAAACCGCCGTTGTAGGAGGACGCTGTGCGCCCGCTCCCGGCAGCGTCTCCCGAAGTGTATGAACCGCCCTGACCGGTCTCCCCGGCGCCCTCGCTGCTGTCGATAATGGTTTTCGCAATCAGGCGTGGGCTGCCGATCTCCTCGATCACTTCTTCCTCCCGGCGCCCTTTCGCCGCCTCCTGGCTGATATACTGATCGTAATAGCTTATGTTGCTCTGGATGACTGAAGCCGAAACCTCGCCGTCCAGCGCCTCCCGAAGCTCCTGTAAAAACTCTGTCTTTCTCATCTTGTCTCCTTATTCCTCAAACCGTCCCGTTTCTCCCGTTTCACCCAGCCGAAAGAAACAAGTTTCCAGTTCCCGTCCCTTTCAACTGCCTCAGCGCACACGCTCTTTCAAAAGTCCGCTCCGGTACGCTTTCAAGAGCTCTTTCAGATCCTCGATGCGGCCCGCCAGCTCCTTGCCCTCGTCGGTATCCGCCACTGTGATGCGCTTCTGCATTTTCTCCACAATATATACCTTCGGCGTCCGCTCGCGCTCCGGGTCAAATGGCTTGTGTTCCGCAAGCGCGAGATGGTGCGAATTGAAAATCAACGTATATCCGGCGATTCCCGTCCGCTCCTGGTAGGCTTTCGACAGCCCGCCGTCAATGATGAAGAGCTTGCCACCAGCCCGGATCGGTGTCTCTCCACTCTTAATCTTCACCGGCATATGCCCGTTGATGATATGCGATCCCTTCGTCGGAAGCCCAAATTCCTTCAAAATCATATCGCAGGTCTCTTCTTCCTCACTGAGCTGGTAATACGGGTTCATCGTCTCTCTCATCACTTCCGGATCCTCGATGAAATAATGCTCAAAGCTGCGGTTTTTGTCCTTTCCAAATACCGGCGATTTCGCACCATTCCACAGATACCACATAAAATCGCGGCACGCCTCCTTCTCCGGCGCGTCCTCTGGAAGAAAATAGGCATTTTTAACCTGTGTGTCAATAAAATCCATCAATTCCTTGCCGCGGTACATCTTACCGCCCACCATCAGACCGTCAAATTCCCGATTCTCCGTCATCGGGATACAGCCGTGATAGAGCAGGTTGGAATTGCAGCATTTATACATGCTTCCGTTGGAATATAGGAAACGGACATGCTCATGCAGCCGCGCATTGTGGCGGAACGACAGCTCCAGCGTGTGAAGCAGCTCTTCCTCTTCGTCCGTCAGCCGCAGCGGATCCGCCGGATCCACCGTCGGGAAATTCATGTCGCGCATCGGATACTCTTTTCCATCGATCGTGACCGTGCCGCGGTCATAACGAATCGCTGACAGAAGTATCCGCTCTTCCATCCCGTACTCCGGATGGCGCTTGATGATCTGCCCCTCTTCCTTATACTGTAACACCGCGATCGCCTTGTGCATCTTCGCCGCCAGCTTCGGATCCACTGCATCGTAAATATTTTTGTCAAGAATCTGCGGCAGAAAACAGGTACACGGATCATCCCGGTACACGCGCTCCGCAAACATCGACAGCGGGCGCAGGTTAATTCCGTAGCCGTCCTCCAATACATCAAATCCATTGTAACCGAGCGCCATACGCAAAACATTGCAGATACACGCCCGGTTGCCCGTCGCCGCGCCCATCCACGAAATATCATGATTGCCCCACTGGATATCCACATCATGGAAATGCATCAGTTCCTCCAGAATGATATCTGGTCTCGGACCACGGTCAAATATATCGCCCAGGATATGAAGATTATCGATCGTCAGACTCCGAATCAGGCTGCAGATCACGACAATAAAGCTGTCCGCCACCCGGACGTCAATCAGGGTATTGATGAGTTCGCTGTAATACTCCGTCTTATTGTCATCGGTATTATCGACATATAAAAGCTCATCGATCACACCCGAAAATTCCTTCGGCATCTTTTTTCTCACCTTGGAACGGGTGTATTTCGACGAAACCTCCCGGCAGATCTGCACCAGACGGTACACCGCCGTCTTCTGCCAGTCCTCCGTGTATTCGTTCGCCTGTTTGATCTGATTGATCATTTTTTCCGGATAATAGATAAGGTTCGCCAGCCGTACCTCGTCCTCCTCCGAAATAATATGTCCAAATGTCTCGCGGATCTTCTCCCGGATAATACCCGACGAACTGCGGAGCAGATAAATAAACGCCTCATGCTCACCGTGCAGGTCACTGAAAAAATATTCCGTGCCCTTCGGAAGTCCACAGATTGCCTGTAAATTAATAATATCACTCGCCGCCGCCCGGATATTCGGATACTCCCGCGAAAGCAGCTTCAAATATGCTAAATCCCTCATGTTATCAGCTCCCAAACTGCGCTGTCTGCCCGGATATTGTCGTGACTCGTTATCGTCGCGCTCGCTTTGGGTAAACAGCACATTATCTACATTGCATTTGCCTTTTTGATAGATTTATAGTAGCATAGATTCAGATCAGGGTCAAAATATATTTTTACCCGTTTGTTCATGCAATCTGCTCATTTCTATTATTTGCATAATACATGAATAGCCGTTTAATTTACATAATATTTTATACAGCAGTGTAGTTTACATAACTCAATCACTGTAATTACATTCTTTTACAATATACATAAACACAGGAGGAATACTCATGACGCAACCACACACTCTCTACGTGTTTGGCACCGGAAACGCCACGATGACACGTTATTATAATACCTGCTTCGCCATCCGCTCCGGCGAGGAATATTTCATGACAGACGCCGGCGGCGGCAATGGCATCCTGCGGATTCTGGAAGAAATGCAGGTTCCATTAAACCGCATCCATCATCTCTTCGTGACACACGAACACACCGACCACATTCTCGGCGTGATCTGGATGATCCGGATGATTGGCACTGCCATCAAAAAGGGAAATTATGAGGGAATTTTTCATATTTACTGCCACGACGGGCTGATCGATACGATTCAGACCTTCTGCCGCCTGACACTCCAGAAGAAATTCTGCGACCTGATCGGCGATCCGATCCAGCTCATCCCGGTTTCTGACCGCGAAACCCGGCAGATTCTCGATATGAAAGTCACCTTCTTTGACATTCATTCGACCAAGGCGCGCCAGTTCGGCTTCCGCGCCGTGCTGCCGGACGGCAAGATCGTCTGCTGCCCGGGCGACGAACCGCTGAACCCGCTCTGCGAAGAATTTGCCAGTGGCGCCGACTGGCTCTTCCACGAAGCCTTCTGCCTCTACCGCGACCGGGAAATCTTCTCCCCTTATGAAAAACACCACAGCACCGTCAAAGATGCCTGCGAACTCGCCGAACGCCTCGGTGCGCGGCATTTGATTCTGTGGCACACTGAAGATAAGACTTATCCGGAACGCGCTGCTTTGTACCGCGCTGAAGGGGAAGCCTATTATCATGGGGATTTGCTGGTACCGGAGGATGGGAGTGTGATAGAGCTGTAGCTTCTGAATTTATATAGAAAGAACCGGCATTTCACATACTTTTTGTATGCAAAACACCGGTTCTAATTATTCATTTTTCTGTGCAAGCATCGCCACAATGTTCATAGCTGGAAGAACAATCGGCGTCATACCTGGCTGTGTAGTTAATGTTGAAACATAGCTGCGAAAATATGGAAACATGATTGCAATGGTATTACGTTCGATCAACATTTTATTTTCTTGTTCTGTTTCAAACACTGCCATACCTTTTACAAACACAGATAATTTTCCCTCTGGATCTGCTACACTTAATTCCAATGTGATTTTATATTCCACTTCGGAAAGCTGTTCAATATTATGTGCGACATTTACCCTCAGTTCTACGTTTTCTAATGAATCCTCGGTCCGTTTAAAGATTCCATCCGTAATCATAATATTTTTTAACACTAAGGGACTTTCATAATTTGTTGTAATCCTCATTGTTGTCTGACTCCTCCCCGTCCTATTACGCAATCATAAGTTCCTGAGGTACATACATACAACTTGTTTCAATCTTATAAGTATTTCCATCATTCCTATAAGAAACAGTACCCTGATACTGAGGAAGAAGGTCTCTCACATCCTGCTCTACGAGTTCTCTTATACCATCATCCGTTTTTAACATAGGTTTATCATATTTGTCACTCAGTTCCACACCGTATTGGTTACACAAAGCGTAAAACAGTTCTTTGTCAAACATTTAAATCACCTCATCTTCTCCATTATACAGTACTTCTATGTTTTTTATACATTCTTTCTTGGATACACAAATCTGTTTTTCATGATATGCAAGTCCCAATGCCCTTTGCAATTCTATCTGTCGTGCTAAATCAGAGCCTTTACGAAACGTACCATATGTTGCACACTCTTTGCTAAATGTATAGATAATCACTGAAATCTGATATTTTGCTTTGTAATAATCAAAATACACCGCTCTCTGTTTTTCTCGGTCAAAAATAGGGACTTTTCCCTCATCATTACTCTCAATCTCATTTTGCATCTTTAAAATTCGATCTATAAACCGATTATACTCCTTATGATTATCCAAATTTAAAATTTTTTCTTTGGATGTTCGAATCTGCGTTTGATAAACAATCGGAAAATTTCCAGCATTATATAGCTTTCCTGCCATGGTATCTGCCCACCATCTTGCAAGATCAAAATCTTCGAAAAGATAAACACCTTGACCTAACCAATGATCTGGTCTTTTATGTGTCTTATCCGGATCTAATCCATATTTTGCAATGCTATCTGCATATTTTGATATGGTTCCATGATAGCCCGTCATTTCTACATATTTTACATCCATATTAATTATCCTGTTGTATAATCTATTATTTACTATTCAAATCATAGCATAATTTATGATATGCTACAAGTTTTTCTTCTACCTCTTCCTCAAATGATAATACGTCATCGTTGCCGATGCCAGCAGCGTCTCCTTATCATCATAAATCTTGCATTCGCACACCGAAAATGCATAACCATTCTGTATTTCCTGCGCCCGGGCGATGATTTTGGATGTGTTTTTTCCAGCTTTCAGATAATGGATCGTGCCATCCACGGTCGGGACTGCGTAGTCGCGCCCGGTCATCGCTGCGGTGCCACCCACGGTATCCGCCAGTGAATACAGGACGCCGCCGTGCACGATACCTAAGATATTCATATGCCACGGTTTCAATACAATCTCTCCAACTGCATAGCCCGGGCGTGCCTCGGTGATCTCCATCTCGATTTTCTTCCGGAAATCATTGGCTGCATCCGTCTCCTGTCCGCGCTTGTCCCAGACTTCTGAGAATGAGCCGGACGGCTTTTTCTTTTCTTCCTTCTTTTCCATTTCATGTACCTCCTTGTGCATATGATTTACTCTCTTTTTTATCTCTCTGCGAATCATCTATTGTTTTCTTCTATTTTTTCTATCACTTTTCGCTCTTATATAATCTGTTTGTATAATCTGTTTGCCTAAATCAGCCCATCCTTTTTCCTCGCCTCAAACGCTTTTTCTCATATTTTTCCAAAGATGGACTCATACTTTCTCCCATCCTCTCATACAATCTTATCAGATTGCAAAAATGTTATTGTTCACGCATACGTGCCCAGTAACGGAATTTGCCGTGGCTTCGCATTTAAATACTATCGCACAGGAGGGATCTGTCTTGAAACGAAGTTCTGTTATCATTGCACTGGAAATCTGCGCCATTGCGGCGCTCTTTGTCAGCTGGTCCTTCCAGCGTCCGAACAGCCGTCAGGTCACGGTCGGGAATGCGTCGGAACATTTTATCCGCTGGGTGGATTTCGATGTAACCGCCGACGCCATGACACAGGCGTTCCGCTATGATGTTGATACCTGCCAGCAGGATCTCCACCTGAACTGGGTCGATCTGCTCGCCTACCTGGGGGCGCGCTACGGGGGCGATTTTTCACATTATCAGGCGTCCGATATGACGGAAGCTGCCGAACAGCTCCAAAATGGCGTTACAGTGGAAGAATTGACAAAAAATATGACCTCTTTTGCCTATTATCGTGAGGCTTACGGCGCGGTTCTGGATGGAATGGTCGGACTGTATGAAATTGAGATTCCGAAATCGGAAGCACCGGCTTTTGCACTGGCGGACGCGCAGATACAGGAAGGGGATCCGGCTGCCAATACTTCCTACGCAACGACACCACCACCAACAACAACAACAACAACAACAACAACAACAGCAACCACAACTGGTACAGACACAATCGACTCAGCCAGTCAAGCTTCACCAGAAACTTCAGCCTCATCCAACACACAAACTTCTCTCGAAACCCCAGCCCCCACTCTCTCCGATCCCGACGCTGTCCCCCTGACTCCCTCCGGTGAGGAAAAAGTCTGGGTTACCAAATATGGTCTGAAAGCGTTTCTCCCACTGGCGAAAAACTTTCCCTACAGCCACTATGACGATTTCGGTGTCTCCCGCAGCTACGGTTACCGGAGACGGCATCTCGGGCATGATATGATGGGGCAGACGGGAACGCCTGTGATTGCTGTGGAATCCGGGCGCGTCGAGGCGCTCGGCTGGAACCAGTACGGCGGCTGGCGCATCGGCATCCGCAGCTTTGACGGGAAACGATACTACTATTATGCACATTTACGCAAAGACTACCCCTACCAGTCAAACCTGAAAGAGGGCAGTCTCGTCACTGCCGGGGACGTGATCGGTTATCTCGGACACACCGGGTACAGCAGCACTGAAAACACCAACAACATCGCTGAACCGCACCTGCATTTCGGATTGCAGCTCATTTTTGACGAATCCCAGAAAGAAGGAAACAACGAAATCTGGATTGACTGCTATGAACTGATCCGTTTTCTGGCGATAAACCGCTCCGAAACTGTCAAAAAAGATGGCACTAAGGAGTGGACGCGTGTTTATGAAATGAAAGACTCCAGTCTTGAGCAATTTTCCACCAATGACAAAAACAGCCGAAAAAGGTGAGCCAAAACCACACTTTCTCCGGCTGTTTTCAGCAGAACTACCTTATACGATATAATCCGCCATTTTTATGTTCACTTATTATTTGATCACGCGCACGCGCATCATACCCTGAATAGCTTTCAGCTTCTCAATCGTCGCCGCGTCTGCCTTGGTCTCCAGATCAACCAGCGTATACGCGTATTTATCACGGCTCTTGTTCGTCATGTTTGCGATGTTCATGTCAGTCGATGCCAGGATCGAGGAAATCTGTCCGATCATGTTCGGCACGTTCTTATGAAGAAGTGCAAGACGACCTACGGTTGTGCACACGCCCATATCGCAATTCGGGAAGTTGACGGAATTCTTGATATTACCATTGTCCAGGTAATCCATCAGCTCTTTGACTGCCATCACGGCACAATTATCCTCGGATTCTTCTGTGGATGCGCCCAGATGTGGGGTTGCGATGACGTTCGGCATCTGCATTACTTTTGCATTCGGGAAATCGGTGATATAGCGTTTTACACGACCGGAAGCCAGCGCCTCTGCCATATCGTCGTCATTTACCAGAAGGTCACGCGCAAAGTTTAAGATAACCACGCCGTCCTTCATCTGTCCCAGGCTGTCTTTGTTGATCATCTGGCGGGTGCTGTCAAGCAGCGGTACATGAACGGTGATGTAATCGCATTCCTGATAGATCGTATCAACAGATGTGATGTGCTTTACGTCTCTGGAAAGCATCCACGCTGCCTTGACAGAAATGAACGGGTCATAGCCGTATACTTCCATGCCAAGCGCTGCAGCTGCGTTTGCAACCTCTGCGCCGATGGCGCCCAGTCCGATAACACCAAGCTTTTTGCCGCGGATCTCATGACCGGCAAATTTCTTTTTCGCCTTCTCCATATCTTTGGAGATATTTTCATTGTCCTTCTGCTCCTTGCACCAGTCGATGCCGCCGACTACGTCTCTGGCTCCCAGCAGCATGCCAGCCAGCACCAGCTCTTTGACACCGTTTGCATTGGCGCCCGGTGTATTGAATACGACAACACCAGCCTCCGCACACTTGTCAAGCGGAATGTTGTTGACGCCCGCTCCGGCACGTGCAACGGCACGCAGTCCCTTCGGAAGTTCCAGATCATGCATGGCAGCACTGCGGACCAGAATGCCCTCTGCCTCCGCCAGGTTGTCAGTCATCTCATAATTTTCGGTCAGTAAACCGGTTCCCAGCTTGGAAATCGGGTTCAGGCAATGGATTTTTCTCATTTTTTAACTCTCTTTTCTTTCAAAATTTCAAATCTTCCCATACGCGGGCTGTTTTTGTTTTAAAAAGTCCACTGCTGCAGCAGAAAGGAACGGATTCCCCCTCCCTTTCGCCGCAGCAATGGCATAAATTTTAAAATTGACTAATTTGTATGTTTTTTCTCAAATTCACGCATGAAAGCAACTAATTTCTCAACGCCCTCGATCGGCATTGCATTGTAGATGCTGGCACGCATACCACCGACGGTACGGTGACCTTTTAAGTTCACAAAACCTGCCTCTTTGGCTTCCTTGACAAACAGGGCATCCAGATCTGCATCGCCGGTGACGAACGGTACGTTCATCAGGGAACGATCCTTTTTCTCAACGGTACCCTTGAAGAGCTTGCTCTCATCGAGGAAATCGTAAAGGATCTTCGCCTTCTTCTCGTTGCGCTCCTTCATGGCACTTAAACCGCCCATTTTCTTGAGCCATTTAAATACCTTGCCGCACATATAGATGGTGTATGTAGGCGGTGTGTTGTACAGAGAGTCATTGTCTGCGTATGTTTTGTAGCGCAGCATGGTTGGTGTTCCCGGAAGAACATCCTCGGTGATCAGATCCTCGCGGATGATGACGATCGCCATACCAGCCGGACCTACGTTCTTCTGGACACCGCCCCAGAGAATACCAAACTTACTCACATCGATCGGCTCTGACAGGAAACAGGAGGAGATATCTGCTACCAGTGTCTTGCCCTTGGTGTTCGGAAGCTCGTGGTATACGGTTCCGTAAATAGTGTTATTTAAGCAGATATACACGTAATCTGCGTTCTCATCCACCGGAAGGTCCGAACAATCCGGGATGTAGGAAAAGGTCTTGTCAGCGCTGGATGCAATCGCGTTGGCAGTACCAAACATCTTTGCCTCCTGATATGCTTTCTTTGCCCACTGTCCGGTGATGATGTAATCCCCCACCTTATTTTTGAACAGGTTCATCGGAACCATGGCGAACTGCATATTGCCGCCGCCCTGTACGAATAATACTTTGTAATTGTCCGGAATCTGCATCAGTTCGCGCAGATCCTTCTCTGCCTCATCAATGATGGTCTGGAAATCCTTGGAGCGGTGGCTCATCTCCATGACGGACATACCGCTGCCCTGGTAATCCAGCATCTCTGCCGCTGCCTCTCTCAGTACCTCCTCCGGAAGCACTGCCGGACCTGCCGAAAAGTTATAGACTCTGCTCATAATAAATCTCCTCCTGTCTTACACAAAAATGTGATAATTGCCCCCATTTTACAACTATTCGATGCGTAAGTCAATCTCATCAAACGCTTCCTCGATCGGTTTTCCAGCCGGAACCATCGGGAATACCTTGTCATCGCTGCCGATCTGGCACTCGATCATAACCGGGATATTTAAGCTGATCGCCTCACGCAGCACCGGCTCCACATCCTCTTTCTTCGTGATACGGTATGCTTTCGCGCCCATGCCCTCTGCCACCTTGACGAAATCCATCTGATCGTAAAGCTCCGTCTGGGAATAGCGTTTTCCATAGAACAGGGTCTGCCACTGGCGCACCATACCCAGAACATGGTTGTTAAATACAACCTCGATAACCGGAATGTTGTAGCGGGTTGCCGTCGCAATCTCGTTCATGTTCATACGGAAACAGCCGTCTCCGGCAATATTGATAACCGTCTTATCCTTGCAGCCCATCTTCGCACCAATCGCTGCGCCCAGACCGTAGCCCATCGTGCCCAGACCACCGGAGGTCAGAAGCTGTCTCGGACGTTTGTATTTATAATACTGTGCCGCCCACATCTGATGCTGTCCGACATCGGTACAGATGATCGCATCGCCGCCGGTTACCTTGTAGATCTCTTCCATGATATACGGACCGGTCAGAACTTCCTTGTTGTAGCGGAGCGGGTACATATCTTTCAGACGCTCAATGTGGCTCAGCCACTCGTCATGGTTCATCGGATCCAGACGCGCGTTTAGCTTACGCAGAATAATCTTGACATCACCAATAATGCTCGCATCGGTCTGGATATTTTTGTTGATCTCCGCCGGATCGATATCTATGTGTAAAATCTTTGCATTGGTTGCAAAATGGTTCGGATCGCCCACAACACGGTCACTGAAACGCGCGCCTACAACGATCAGCAGATCACACTCTGCCACACCGAGGTTGGATGTCTTGGTTCCGTGCATACCGATCATACCGGTATAAAGAACATCGGTTCCGTCAAATGCACCTTTACCCATCAGGCTGTCACCCACCGGCGCCTGAATTTTATGTGCAAATGCACTTAATTCATTGGCAGCATCTGACGCCACTGCACCGCCGCCGACAAAAATAAACGGTTTTCTCGCCGCCTTGATCATCTCGATCGCCTTTTCCATGTCTTCCTCACGGATCAGCTCTGTCTCGCGCTCGATCGGCTGCGGTTCCTTCGGCTCGTACTCGCAGGCCGCTGCCGTCACATCCTTGGTGATATCCACCAGAACCGGACCCGGACGGCCACTCTTAGCAATCACGAACGCACGACGGATCACATCTGCCAGCTTCGTGACATCCTTTACGATAAAATTATATTTCGTGATCGGCATGGTAACACCCAGAATGTCGATCTCCTGAAAGCTGTCTTTTCCAAGAAGCCCTGTCGTTACATTACAGGTGATGGCTACCATCGGAATGGAATCCAGGTTAGCCGTTGCAATACCCGTAACCAGGTTTGTAGCTCCCGGACCGGATGTCGCCATACACACACCGACCTTACCGGTTGCTCTCGCGTAGCCGTCTGCCGCGTGGGACGCTCCCTGTTCATGAGAGGTCAAAATATGGGTGATTTCATCCTTGTGTTTATAAAGTGCATCATAAATGTTGAGGATCGCGCCGCCCGGATAACCGAACACCGTGTCTACCCCCTGCTCTTTCAAGCATTCAATGACAATCTCTGCTCCTGTCAATGTCTTCATCTGTCTAACCTGCTTTCCTTCCTTAAACCATTTTAAATGCATATACTCCCGGGCTTTCATCAACCGCAAAAGCGGGGCTGAAAACTCCGAGAGTACATATCCCCGCAAAGCTTCCGAAAGCGTCTGTCGCGCTGTCAAGCTCTCCGTAGGGGCAGCCTGATAAATCGTCCCATCCACTGCCTTTTGGCATCAAGCAGTACTTTCCGTCTCAAAAGCACCTGTCTGAAGCCCGCAATGATTACTTCTGTGTCTTCGGAATCTCCAGGACTGCGCCCCGGTTTCCGCTCGTTACAAGCGCTGCGTAACGTGCCAGGTATCCGGTCGTAACCTTCGGTTCTCTCGGCTGCCATTTCTTTCTTCTCTCTGCCAGCTCCTCGTCGGATACGAGTACGTTCAGGGAGTTATTATTGATATCGATGGAAATAATATCGCCTTCCTCAACCAGCGCGATCGGTCCGCCGACTGCCGCCTCCGGAGAAACGTGTCCGATGGATGCACCTCTGGATGCGCCGGAGAAACGTCCATCTGTGATCAGAGCTACGCTGGAACCAAGTCCCATACCTGCGATGGCAGATGTCGGGTTCAGCATCTCACGCATGCCCGGACCGCCCTTCGGTCCCTCGTAACGGATGACAACAACATCGCCAGCCACGATCTTGCCGCCCTTGATCGCTGCAATCGCGTCTTCCTCACAGTCAAACACACGCGCCGGTCCCTGATGTACCAGCATCTCCGGTGCAACGGCAGAACGTTTTACAACGCCTGTATCCGGTGCCAGGTTTCCTTTCAGGATCGCGATACCGCCAGTCTGGCTGTACGGATTGTCGATCGGTCGGATAACCTCCGGATTCTTGTTGACACAGCCCTTGATATTCTCGCCAACGGTCTTGCCGGTTGCGGTCATGCAGTCCAGATTCAGAAGGTTCTTCTTGGACAGCTCATTCATAACCGCATACACGCCGCCTGCCTCGTTCAGATCCTCCATGTAGGTCGGACCTGCCGGCGCCAGATGGCACAGGTTCGGGGTGCGCTTGCTCATCTCATTGACCAGCTCCATGTTCAGGTCTACGCCTGCCTCATGTGCAATCGCCGGAAGATGCAGCATACTGTTGGTAGAACATCCGAGTGCCATATCCACGGTCAGTGCATTTAAAAATGCCTTTTCTGTCATAATATCTCTCGGACGGATGTTTTTCTCATACATCTCCATAACCTTCATACCAGCGTGTTTTGCCAGTTTGATTCGCTCGGAGTAAACTGCCGGGATCGTACCGTTGCCCTGAAGACCCATGCCGAGTACCTCTGTTAAGCAGTTCATGCTGTTAGCGGTGTACATACCGGAACAGGAACCGCAGGTCGGGCAGACCTTACATTCGAATTCTTTCACATCTTCTTCCGTCATGGTGCCTGCTGCGTAGGAACCAACTGCCTCGAACATGCTGGAAAGACTTCTCTTTTGTCCCTTTACATGACCGGCTAACATCGGACCGCCGCTGACAAATACAGTCGGTACATTGACGCGGGCTGCTGCCATCAGAAGTCCCGGTACGTTTTTATCACAGTTTGGAACCATAACCAGCGCATCGAACTGATGTGCCAGCGCCATACATTCGGTGGAATCTGCGATCAGATCACGGGTAACCAGGGAATATTTCATGCCGACATGACCCATAGCGATACCATCACAGACTGCGATCGCCGGAAATACAACCGGTGTTCCGCCAGCCATCGCTACACCCAGCTTCACGGCATTTACAATCTTGTCCAGGTTCATGTGTCCCGGAACAATCTCATTATAAGAACTTACGATACCGACGAGAGGTTTGTTCATCTCCTCTTCCGTCATACCGAGTGCATTAAACAAAGAACGGTGAGGTGCCTGCTGCATCCCTTTTCTTACTGCATCACTTTTCATCTTTTCGTCTCCTTCTATCTCTTTCGACGACCTCCGCCCCTGGTGACAGGGGCGGTTTTTACGTTTATCTTTGATTTTATCGCATTTATGGAATTTTTGCAATCTTTCTATCTAATTCTCTCACAGATCAGCCTGCCCATCTCAACGGTTCCAACCTGCTTGCAGCCATCCGCCATGATATCCACGGTACGGTAGCCCTCGGTCAGTACCTGCTGTACGGCATCCTCGATGGCTTTTGCTTCCTTATCCAGATCGAAAGAATAGCGGAGCATCATCGCTGCAGAAAGAATAGTTGCAATCGGGTTTGCGATGTCCTTGCCCGCGATGTCCGGTGCGGAACCGTGGCTCGGCTCGTAGAGACCAAATTTGCCCTCGTTTAAGCTGGCTGAAGACAGCATACCGATGGAGCCGGTAATCATGCTTGCCTCGTCAGAAAGGATATCGCCAAACATGTTCTCAGTCAGGATCACGTCGAACTGTCCCGGATTCATGACAAGCTGCATCGCGCAGTTATCAACCAGCATATGGGTCAGGGTAACTTCCGGATAATCTTTAGCAACTTCCTCGACTACCTTTCTCCACAGGCGGGAGGAATCCAGTACGTTTGCCTTATCGACACTAATAACGCTCTTGCGGCGCTTCATCGCGATATCGAATGCCTTGATTGCGATCCGGCGGATCTCATTTTCATTGTAGGTCAGGGTATCTACCGCGGTCGTCACGCCATCAATCTCCTTCGTGTAACGGTCGCCGAAGTACAGACCGCCGGTCAGCTCACGCATGATAACCATATCGAAGCCGTCGCCGATGATCTCTTTCTTTAACGGGCAGGCATCTGCCAGCTCTTTGTAGAGGTATGCCGGGCGGATATTCGCGAACAGTCCCAGACCTTTACGGATGGCAAGAAGACCGGCCTCCGGACGCAGGTTCGGAGCTACATCGTACCAGCGGGAATTTCCCACGTTGCCGCCGACTGCACCGAGCAGGACGGAATCACTCTTTTTCGCGGTCTCCAGTGCCTCATCGGTCAGCGGTACGCCGTACTCGTCGATGGAACAGCCGCCCATCAGGATTTTTGTATAATTAAATGTATGACTGTAGACAGCGCCCACCTTGTCCAGCACGCCGCATGCCTCTCTCACAATCTCCGGTCCGATTCCGTCACCCGGAATCACAGTAATATTGCAATTCATAATAAAATACCTCCCTTGTTTCAAACGGTTACTTTTTATCATATCGGATTCCGTCCTATTTTGCAATCTTCTGACGAAGAAAAACCGGTATTCCCCGTATAGTAATTTGGAATTTATTCTATAACCTGAGGTTATCTGCAAAACAAAGAATGTACCTTTTTGTGTCATAGGGAATTCCAAGGAATTTCCTGTTACACAAAAAAAGGACCGCCGCCCCCATCGGGAGCTGCGATCCTCTCACTCTCTTACCGTTCTTTTTTACACTTCCGGTTTCTCAACCTGAACGATTGCATCCTTACGCATCGGGATGCGGCAGTTCTTGTTGCTTCCGAACTCTACGATTACAGTGTCATCGGTCATATCGATAATCACGCCGTAGAAGCCGCTGGATGTCAGAACGCTGTCGCCTACTGCTACGGTTGCCATCAGTTCTGCCTGTTTTTTCTTTTCCTTGGACTGTGGACGGATTGCCATAAAATAGAAGATGGCAATGATAAATACAAGGTAAACGATCATTCCGCTTGTGCTGCTCATGTGGTATATTTCCTCCTTTAGTTCGATTCCCCCATCATGCCTGCAAGTTTCTTTGCTTTATACTCAGCATAACAGTGATGTTCGATCGCGTCGCGAATCTCTTCCATCATTTTATTATAAAAATACAAATTATGCAAG
>ENA-ORTP01000730-ORTP01000730.1-human-gut-metagenome-genome-assembly--contig:-NODE-730-length-38907-cov-16.769664_pt1 | contig 38907 bp, 37 predicted proteins | sample MGYA00241913_ERZ509190 | MGnify/ENA primary metagenome ERZ509190 (study PRJEB26280, sample SAMEA2338839) | human gut metagenome | biome: human gut; feature: human-associated habitat; material: faeces...
AGAATTTTCAGGGTTTTAAACACTGTTCAATTTTTCATTTTCAAGGTTCATTTCGCTGTTGCTTTTGTTCTCAGCAGCAACTCGTTTATCTTATCACAGTTGCTTGCGTTTGTCAACAACTTTTTTTATTTTTTTCAAACTCTTTTAAAGTTTGTTGCCGCCGTTTTCAGCGGCGAGTTATATAATACCAAATACTTCTACAAATGTCAACAGATTTTTTCAACTTTTTTATTTTCATGAAAACCGTCGTTTTTCCCTGTTTCCTTTCTTTTTTTTTAAAAGTGTTTGTAATATTTCTGTCTCTGTTCATCCGGATTCCGTAAGGAAGCTTCAGATATTTGTAAATTGCCTTTTCCTATCCTCTCCCTTATAATATGTCATACAGACCCCTCGGGGGGGCAAAAAGGAGGAACATTTATTATGATGAAAAAACAACTGACTGCATTTTTTATGGCTGCTGCTTTATCTGTTTCCGCTCTTACCGGCTGTTCCGGCAGCGGCACTTCCGGCAATCCTGCCGGACAGGAAACCACAGCTCCTGAAGCGGTAAAAGATATCTCCCTGGATGTTCTTTTAAGTGATATAAAAAATGCTTACGGTGAAAATTATATTCCCAATACAGAGATGGATGGACAGATGCTGGAGGATGTGATCGGACTTTCTCCCGAGCTTTACGAGTCTTATGTGGCAGAGGCTCCCATGATCAGCACCTTTGTTGAAACCTTTATCGGAGTAAAGGCAAAAGACGGAAAAGGCGATGAGACAGAGGCGGCCCTGACTGCATACCGGGATCGTCTGGTGGGCGATACCATGCAGTATCCCATGAACATTGCCAAGATTCAGGCCTCTCAGGTTGTGCGTCACGGCGATTATGTTTTCTTTGTTATGCTGGGCGCTCCCAGTGACGCTGCCATGGAAGAGGGCGATGAAGCTGCGTTAAAGTCCGCTTCTGAAAACAATCAGATTGCCATTGATATTATCGATGGATATTTCAAGTAAGCCATGGTATTCAGCAGTCTTTTATTTCTGTTCCGTTTTCTTCCGCTGTTTCTGGCGCTGTATTTTGCAGCGCCGAAAGCTTTCAGGAACGGAATTCTGTTTATTGGAAGTTTAATTTTTTATGGCTGGGGAGAGCCGGTATACATCTCTCTCCTGCTGTTTTCCACCCTGGTTGACTTTATTCACGGCAAGCTGGTGGGACATTTTAAAGAGAAGGGAAACTTAAAAGGCGCCCGCCTGGCGGTCGCATCTTCTGCTGTTATCAACCTTTCTCTTCTTTTTGTTTTTAAATATACGGACTTTGTTATCCGCTCCTTCAACGAACTGACCGGAAGCAGCTTCCCTCTTCTGGGACTGGCTCTGCCTATCGGTATTTCTTTTTATACCTTCCAGACCATGTCCTATACCATTGATGTTTACCGGGGAGAAGCTCCTGTTCAGAACAGCCTGATTTCCTTTGGAGCTTATGTTTCCATGTTTCCCCAGTTAATTGCCGGCCCCATTGTCCGGTACCAGGACATTGCCGCAGAATTAAACTGCAGAAAGGAAAACCTGGAACAGTTTTCTCTGGGAATCCGTTATTTTATTATCGGTCTGGGAAAAAAGGTACTTCTTGCCAACCAGGCCGGAGCCCTCTGGACGGAGATCAATGGTATTTTGCCCGGAGAGCGCAGCATTCTTATGGTGTGGCTGGGGATTCTGGCCTTTTCGTTTCAGATTTATTTTGATTTTTCCGGTTATTCCGATATGGCCGTGGGCATGGGACATATGCTGGGCTTCCGGTTCCCGGAAAACTTCAGCTATCCGTATATTTCCAAAAGCATTACGGAGTTCTGGAGACGGTGGCACATTTCCCTGGGAACCTGGTTTAAGGAATATGTATACATTCCCCTGGGCGGCAACCGGAAAGGCAGTCTGCTCCAGGTTCGCAACATTCTGATTGTATGGCTTCTGACAGGAATCTGGCACGGCGCCAGTCTGAATTTTCTAATGTGGGGAGTATATTTCGGAATTTTGCTTCTTTTTGAAAAATTTATTTTAAAGAATATTTTGAAAAAACTTCCTTCCTGGATTCAGCACACCTATGCCTGTCTCCTTGTAATCTTTGGCTGGGTGCTGTTTGCATTTGAAGATCTTCATGCCGGACTGGCTTATCTGCTTCAGATGCTGGGAAGAGGCGGTCTGCCCTTCTCCAATGACAGAACCGTATTTCTTCTGCTGGGAAGCCTGTCCCTGCTTGTATTGTCCGCATTCGGCTCTACGCCGCTTCCGGCCAGACTGGCAGACCGGTTCTGCAAAAAAGGCCGCACCATTCTGGAACCTCTGTTTTTAGGAGCCGTTCTGTTTCTGTCCATTGCTTATCTGGTGGATGCAACCTATAACCCGTTTTTGTATTTCCGATTTTAACCGGAACCTGGAAAGGAGCTAATATGAAAAAGAAAATAAAATACCCGGCCGTTTTGACGGGACTTTTCTGCGCCTTTCTGGGCTGCGGAGCTTTTGCCTCGGTTTTCATGCCGAAAAAAAGCTTTTCAGAAACAGAAAACCGTTATCTGGCCCAGAGGCCCTCTCTTACCTGGCAGGGCCTGAAGAGCGGAGCCTTTGGCAGGGAATATGAAACCTATCTCAGTGATCAGTTTCCCTTCCGCGATCAGTGGATTGGCGTAAAAACCACAGCAGAACAGCTGCAGCAGAAAAAAGAAATTAACGGAGTCTGGCTTGGAAAGGATCATTATCTCATAGAAACCTTTTATCAGGAGGATCTGGATCCGGAGCTTTCCGGAAAAAACCTGGATCGCCTTTGTCAGTTTGTCAGCGCTCAGGAGGCTCTGGCAGGCAAAGACCATGTGCGGGTCATGCTGGTTCCTTCTTCTGCCGAGATCATGACGGACAAGCTGCCGCCCTTTGCCTCCCCCTTCTCACAGGCCGCTGTCACTGAACGGCTGACCCAAGGAGGAATTGGAGAGATGCTGGTTCCTGTCCGTCAGGCACTGTCTGACGCCAGAGAACATCAGGCTCCCTATTACCGCACGGATCACCACTGGACCTCCTTCGGCGCCTTTGCCGGCTATCAGGCCTGGGCCAAATCCCTGGGACTTGATTCCTTTGAACTGTCTGATTTTCAGCCGGAAACTGTTTCTGACAATTTTTTCGGAACCATTCATTCCAAGCTGAATATTCCGGTTCAGCCGGATTCCATTGTTCTTTACCGGCCAAAAAAAGAACCGGACTGGAGCGTCTGTTATGACGGCTCTGACAGTCCGGTTTCCACACTTTACTCTATGGATGCATTAAATACCCGCGATCAGTACCGGGTATTCTTAGACGGCAATCACGGCTGGACAAAAATCAAAAATCACAGCCGGACAGATGGAAGCAGGCTCCTGATTATCAAGGATTCCTACGCCCACTGCTTTGCCCCCTTTGCAGCTCTTCATTTTGAAGAGACACACATGATTGATCTGCGCTACTACAATGGAAAAATCAGCAATTTCATAGAAGAACAGGGCATTACCGATATTCTTGTTCTTTACCAGATTCCAGGTTTTCTGAAAGACCGCAATGTCAGCAAGCTGACCTGGTAAGCCCTGACGGCTTTATCTGTTTTTTCCGCAGCATTTCTTATATTTCTTTCCGCTTCCGCAGGGGCAGGGATCGTTGGGATAAATCTTTCTTCCCGCCGTTTCCTTTTCCGCTTTGGCGCTTCCCGCCAGAGCGGAGCCGATTGGCCCTACAGGCATTCTTCCGCCATTTCCCAAAGCAGACTGATCTCCCTGAACCTCAACCGGCGTATGGCCTCTGAGAATCAGCTTGCGGGTATTGTTGGCAGCATTGGCTTCCAGAGAAACAAATCTGTGATATGACTCTTCTGACGGAAATTCAAATCCGGAATTCTTCATCCAGTCCAGAGTTGCAGCCAAAGGCTCTCCCATGCAGGCATGATCCCACAAAACAGACAATACGGTTTCCCGGATTTCTTCTCCGGCGCCGAAGGTCTCCACCAGATATTCCCCCAGCTTTCTGTACCAGATATCTCTGGACGGATATCCATGGCGGGCATAATCCTCCGCCTCTTTTGCCTCCGGAATATAAAAGCTCTTTCCGCTCTGGCTGTTTTCAATTTCCTGATACACATTATTCAGCAGCGCTTCTCTGGCAATTACCTTACCCTCATGAAGCTGGCAGCTTTTGTATCTCTTCGGAAGGCTTTCAAAAATTCTCCGGAATTCTGCAGAATCCGCCTCCAGCCCGCTGTATTTTTTATACATCCGGTGAACAATCTCTTCCGGCGCAGATGCATAAAACAGTTCTGTAATCCGCACACACACCCACATCCAGTACTGTTCTCTTCTCTGGAGCCGGTATTCCGGTGTATTCATTGCGGAAAATACCGCGCTGACATCAGCGGCTATCTCTGCCTGTTCATCCTCGTAGGCAATCAGATAATCCAGCTCATAGATTGGAAGCAACAGTTCCAGTTCTTTCTTATCCGGCCGGAAGCATCCTCTGTTCAGCGCCCGCTCCATCGCCTCAATGGATTCCTCCGGAACAGTCATCAGACGCTCCTTCATCACCTCAGGACGCAGCAGCTCTTCTGACAGCTTCTGGGCCAGCTCAGCCTCTGCCATCATCCGGTATCCCGGCAGGAAAATTTCTTCTGCAATATGTTCCATATCCTCTCTGTCATAGGCATTCAGATAATCCCGAAGCAGCGGACCTCTGTACACTTCCTCCTGAACAGGACTTTCCTCCCGGATAACGTCTTCTTTCTGCTCCGTTTCCTCTTCCTGTCTCTTCTCCCCGTCTGCCATGAAAAATCTCTGTTGCAGTTTCCGGTTCATTTCTTCCGGATCCATCCACGTCCATGTTTCCGGATCCTCTTTCTGCTTCAAAACAGCAGGAAAACAGGGCTCCTCTTCCAGAAGCTTTTCAATCTCACATCGAAATTCCGGCTTTGTCTCCCGGCGGAAAGTAAACCAGGCTTCTGTTTCCATCATAGGATCAATGCCGGTCTTCAAAGCATCCCTGTATTCAAACGGGGACCTGGCATCCGACGAAGCGTCTCCCTGCCATTCTCTGATCTGGACCTTTTTCTGGAAAAACTCAAACTCGTACCTGGCATTTTCCTCCGTCTCTGTCACAACCTCCAGAATCGGAGCCAGCTGAGAAAAGGTAATCCCCGCCGGCACCCGGCACCGCTTCCACACCAGGGGCTTCGAATTTTTTATGGCAATTTTTAACTGATAAGCTTTCATTAACAGGCCTCCGTCTTTTTTCTATACATAAAATGATTCCACGAAAGCAATAGTTTAGGACGGTCAAGAAAACGGCCGTCCTGAACTGTTGCCCTTTAGATTTTAATATGTATCTGAGAAAATCACAAGAGGAATTTATACAATATCCAGATAAACCTTGTGTGACGGTGCCGGGAATTCCCGATCAATCCACTCCAGCTCCTCCTGTGACAGCAAAATCCTGTCTGCCCCTGCATTATCCAGGGTATGCTCTTTTTTTCCGCTTCTGGGAATTGCAATCGTGCTTCCGTCACGAATCGCAAAGGCCAGAAGAATCTGAGAAATGCTTGCTCCATGAGCTTTTGCCACCTTCTTCAAAACCGGAGATTCATAAAGCCCTCTGCGCAGATCCCCGCCCTGAGCCAGGGGGCAGTAAGCCATCAAAGGAATCTGATGCTGCCGCATCCAGGGAAGAAGATCATATTCAATGCCTCTGGAGGCCACATGATAAAGGACCTGATTTACTGCGCAGTTTTTTCCTCCGGGTACAGACCACAGCTCCTCCATATCTTCTGTGTCAAAATTGGAAACGCCCCAGCGCCGGATCTTTCCCTCTTTTTTCAGCTGCTCCATACATGCCACTGTCTCCTCCAGAGGAATTCCTCCTCTCCAGTGAAGCAGGTACAAATCAAGATAATCCGTTCCCATGCGCTCCAGGCTTGCCATACAGCTTTTAAATATATTTTTCCGTCCTGCATTGTGAGGATAGACCTTGGAAACCAGAAACAGACTGCTTCTGTCCATTTCCTTTATGGTCTTTCCAATCAAAAGCTCCGCCTTTCCGCTTCCATACATTTCTGCTGTGTCAATCAGTGTCATGCCTGCGCTGACGCCTGCTGTCAGCGCTTCCTGCTCCCGTAGCCCTGCTGCCTTGTGTTCCCCCAGAAACCAGGTTCCCTGGCCCAGAGCCGGAACCTGCGTCCCGTCAGGCAGAACTGCATAATGTTCCATCGCATTCTCCACTTCTTTCTCTATGATTTTACTTTAAAACTCCTGATATCTTCATTCCGGTGCGCACCATACGGAAGGTTCTGTCCGCGGCCTCTGCATACAGCTCCTCCGCCCGGGCGAGAGCCTCCTCCAGATCCATCGCTCCGTTTATGGTTGACATTATGCTTTCCACACCAAAGTCATACATTTTTTCAGCGCCGCCTCCGATTCCGCCAACAATCGCTACGGCCGGAATTCCCTTTGCCCTGCATCTTAATCCGACTCCGCTGGGAACCTTTCCGAAAGCTGACTGCCAGTCCATACGGCCTTCTCCCGTCACTACCAGATCCGTTCCTTCCAGAAGGCTGTCAAAGTCCATCAAATCCAGCACTGTTTCAATTCCTGATTTCAGATTTGCATGAAGATATCCGCAGAGGGCTGCCCCCAGACCTCCTGCTGCTCCGGCTCCGGCCATCTGCTCCACATCCATCCCGTTTCTTCTCATAACACCGGCATACTGCTTCATGCCCGCCTCCAGCCGTTCAAGAATATCCGGAGTTCCTCCCTTTTGCTTTCCAAAGGTATAGGTTGCTCCGTCCGGCCCTGTAAGCGGATTGTTTACATCACACATAACCGTAATTTCCGCTTCCGCGGCCGCCGGATGAAGACCGCTCATATCAATCCTGTCCACCTTTTCCAGATCCTGTCCGCGGCCTTCCAGTTCCCGGCCTTCCGAATCCAGAAAACGGACTCCCAGCGCCCTCATGGCGCCCATACCGCCGTCATTGGTGGCACTTCCGCCAATCGCTACGGCAATCTTTCTGTATCCCTGCTCTAACGCATCACGAATCAGCTCTCCTGTTCCATAAGTCGTTGTCTCCAGAGGATTCCTTTTTTCTGCCGGAACCATGGGAAGACCGGACGCGGCAGCCATTTCAATCACCGCTCTGTCACCGTGGAACACACCGTAAGAAGCGGTTGTTTCCTCCATCAGAGGACCGTGAACCTTTACCTGGCGGTACTCGCCTCCGGTTACCGTAATCACCGCCTCAACCGTTCCCTCTCCTCCGTCTGCAATAGGCACTCCCACCGTCTCACAGCCCGGAAATATTTTCTCTGCCGATGCTTTCAAGAGACGGATAATCTGCTGGGATGACAGGGTTCCTTTAAATGAATCTGATGCAAATAATAATTTCATAGCCCCTCCTGAACCGTTAATTTATTCTGTAAAAATGCATAAACCGGCCAGATTGTGGGGGATGGCCGGTTTATGGTATCAATATATGGCAGTAAATTTTTCTTGTTTTTGTCCGTTCCGATTACAGCAGTCCTGCTTTTGTCATCTCTGCTTTGATCTTGTCCAGAACCGGTCCTTCCGGTGTTGCAAGGTTCGGAGTGTAGGGAAGACCGATATTGCGTCCCCGCAGGTTGGCCATATCCTTGGCCGCTACCGGAAAGCTTGCGCCGTCCATGGAAAGACGAACCGGATTCAGTTTAAACTGAGCTTCCAGAGATCCTTCCAGATCTCCTGCAGCATACTTGTTGTAAACGTCTGTAATCAGCTCAGGCATAAAGTTTGCAGCAGTGCAGACGCCGCCTACCGCTCCGTGGCACAGAGAAGCATACAGCAGGGTATCCTTTCCGCCGAACACCTTAAATCCGATATCTCTGTTTCTCCGGATAAACTCAGAGGTCTGGGTAATGTCTCCGCTGGTATCCTTCATTCCTACAATGTTGGAAACCTCGTGGGCCAGACGCTCTACCAGATTGGCTGACAGAGTGTATCCCACACGTCCGGGATTATTGTATAAAAGCACAGGAAGATCCTTCACTGCATCTGCAATCGCCTTAAAATGGGTAAACAGCTCTGTCTCTGTCGGCTTTAAAAACATGGGCTGCAGCACTGAAATTCCTGCTGCCCCGCCTGCGGCTGCCATTTTAGCAAGACGAATACACTTTTTGGTGCTGATCGCTCCGATACCGAAATATACCGGGACACGTCCTGCAGCCTGATCCACAACGATTTTCAGGCCGCGCTCCATCTCGTCTTCCTCAATCACATAAAATTCACCGTTGCTTCCATATAACAGGATTCCGCTTACTCCGCCGTCAATCACATAATCCACCTGGCTGCGGATTGCCTTCTCATCAATCAGTTCATCCTGATCAATGGGTGTAATCATCGGGACAACGACTCCCTTGATAAAATCTGTATTCATACCCGTCTCCTTTGTCCCTCTGGGATTATTTTACAATGCTGGTACCGGAAATTTTCTCGTAGTACTTCACAATGCTTGCATGATCCTCTTTATCACAGCCTTCTGATCTCAGGAACTGCATAACCTCCATCATCTGAGCAGTCAGAGGAGCCGGAGAATTGATGGCATGAGCTGCGTTCAGCGCGTTGGTCAGGTCCTTAATGTGCAGTTCAATACGGAAGCCCGGCTTGTAATTGCCGTCCAGCATCATCGGAGCCTTTGCATCCATAACGGTAGAACCGGCCAGTCCTCCGCGGATTGCCTGATATACCAGCTCCGGATCCGTGCCTGCTTTCTTTGCGAAGGTCAGAGCCTCTGCAACTGCAGAAATATTGATTGCAACAATCATCTGGTTTGCCAGCTTTGCCACATTTCCGGAACCCAGCTCGCCAACATAAACAACAGAGCCTGCCATAGACATCAGCATATCGTAATATTTGTCAAACAGCTCTTTTTTGCCGCCGCACATAACAGAAATGGTTCCGTCAATTGCCTTCGGCTCTCCGCCGGATACGGGGCAGTCCATCATGTCAATGCCCATCTTTGCCAGCTCTGCGCCGATTGCCTTGCTCTCCGTCGGGTCAATTGAGCTCATGTCAATAACAACCAGGCCCGGCTTTGCACCTTCTGCAACACCATTTTCTCCCAGAACTGCTGCTCTTACATGAGGAGAATTGGGAACCATAGTGATTACTGCCTCAACCTGGGAAGCCAGTTCCTTTCCGCTTTCTGCTGCCGATGCGCCGCAGGAAACCAAATCAGCCACTGCCTCTTTATTAAAATCATATACAACCAGATCATAGCCTGCCTTTAACAGATTTTTTGCCATGGGTCTTCCCATAATTCCTAATCCAATAAATCCAATTTTCATGATATTTCCTCTCTTTCCTGTATTCCTGTGCCTCAGGTATCTATGCCTGCATTATAGATATCACAGCGGAAAGAAACAATGGTTGAATTTCATAAAAACAGGATTTTTTCTTGTTCATCTGCCACAATCTTTCATTTTTATTTCATATTTATTTCAAAATAATTTCATTTCGTTTCTTTATGCAATCCCCCACATTTTCATTTTTCTCCACAGCGTTGTTTTGCTGATTCCCAGCTCTTCTGCTGTTTTTTCCCGGTTTCCATTGTACTTTTTCAGCGCGGCGCGAATCCGGCGCAGCTCCTCCGGCTCTTCCTCTAACGCGCCTTCTCCCGGCGGATTTAGACCTGGCGCACAGTCAGGGACAGAAGGCTCCGGATACAATTCTCCAAGCAGTCTTTTCACTGTATTCTCATCAATGGAACGCTTTCCGGCTGTTAAAATCAGCCTTTCACAAAAGCTCTCCACCTGAAACAGATTTCCTCTCCAGGGATATTCCATCATCACCACCCTGGCTCCTGCCGTCAGAACATGAAACCGTCCATACCGCTCACAGCAGCTTTGCAGTGTCATATCCAGCTTTCTTTTCAAGTCCTCTTTTCTCTCCCTCAGAGGAGGTACCAAAAGCTCCAGCCCGGACAGAAGAAAATACAAATCGCTGCTGACTTTTCCCTCTGCCTCCAGCTCTGACAGGGAACGTCCTGTTGTTATCATAATCCGCACATCCACCTTCCTCATACGGGCAATGTCTGCTCCGTGGCATACCTGAAACCGGATCAGCTGACACAGACGATACTGGTTTGCCAGAGTCAGCTCCTCTGCATCCCTGAGAAGCAGGGTTCCGCCCTGAGCCTGAAGGGCCGCCCCCCTGGAACCAAAAATCAAATCCCTCTGTTCCTCGCCGGACAGTCCCCGACAGGGAACATCGAGAAACGGCCCCTCTTTTCTCGGACTGCTGTTGTGAATGCTTTCTGCCAGCATCCGTTTTTCCGTTCCCGGCTCTCCCCGCAGCACTACCGGATACCGGGACAGGGCATACAGACTTGCAAGGCGCACACATTCCTGCATGGCAGGAGAATCCTGGAGAATATCCTCAAAACGCACCAGGGGCGGAAGGCCCCTCTCCTCCCTCTTCCGGCTCTGCTCCTGTCTTTTTTCCTTTGTTCCTGCTCCGGGAGCTGTTTTATGACAGGTAATAATCGCCCCTTCTACCCGTTCCTCATAGAGAACAGGAGCAATTACCGCAAAAACAGGCGTGTGGTTCCATTCCAGAAACAGGGAGGAGTCCTTCCCCTCCTTCAGAACCTGACGCAGCACCTCCTCGCCCAGCAAAGGCGCAAGTTCTCCTACAAAAAGCCCCTTCAGCTCTTCCTGATTTTTTCCGATAATATCCTCCATCACAGGATTTACTGCCGTGATCAGCCCCTGACTGTCCAGACGGATTACTCCGCTGAAGGAATAATCCAGGAGGGTTTCCATCTGGGCCGCTGTCTTTTTCTCCACCTTCATGGCATAGTCCAGGCTCTCCGCCATCGCCATAGCCTGACGCATGGAATCTTCTGTGGTGGAAAGAAACAGGGAGGGAACCCCTGCCTCTGTGGCAATGGAAACTGCCGTATCTCCTCCAATCACCAGATCCACACCGTCCTCCACAGCCCTTTGCACAGTCCCCGGAAGCTGCGCCCCCTGCTCTGCAAAATACATGCGCAGATCAATCCCGTAAAGCTCGTCAAAATAAGACATATCACAGAACATATTCCGGAATCCCACTACAGCAATAACCGGCCGCGGTTTCTCCACAATCTGTCTGGCTCTCATCACCAAAAGAGCCATCTCCTGCGCTGTCAGAACAATTTCCACTACCGGAATATCGGTGTACTGCTTGATCAAGGATGCCTGAAGTCCTCTGGCAATGATAATGGATGCCCCGTCCGCTATGGCTTTTCTGGCCTCCATAACTGCATTCTCCGTAGAGATTACCCGCATTCCGTGAATGGTATATTTTTTCTCCTGCAATATGTTGTGGGCCTGATGAAGCATTTCCTCTCTGGACACCAGAAGTATTGTCTTTCCCATCTGTCTTCTATCCTCCCTGTATTTTCCTGCTGCTACCTGCCTCCTGTGATTACCTCCGCCCTGCTTCCTGTACCTTCCCGGTTTCTGCATCTGGTCACCACAATTTTATTTTCAATCCTCTCCTTCAGCTCAGAAACATGGGAAATAATGCCTACCAGCCGTTCTCCCTCTGTCAGCCCCTCCAGCGCCTTCAGCGCCTGATTTAAGGCATCCTCATCCAGAGAGCCGAAGCCTTCGTCTACAAACATGGCATCCAGACGGATTCCTCCGGATCGGGACTGGATTTCGTCAGAAAGCCCCAGGGCAAGGGACAGGGATGCCTGAAAGGTTTCGCCGCCGGACAAGGTCTTCACACTTCTCTCAGAACCATTATAATGGTCAATTACATTCAGTTCCAGACCTGCTTTTTCTTTTTTATTATCACTGTCCTCGCGGCGTTTCAGCTCATACTGGCCGCTGCTCATGGTCATAAGCCGCAGATTGGCCTTTCTGAGAATCCGATCAAAATAATTCATCTGTATATAGGTTTCCAGTTCAATTTTCTGCTTGCCGCTTAATGTTCCGTTTGCCGTATCAGAAAGCGTCTTCAGCCATACATACTCCTGCTCTGCCTGTTCCATCTCCTGCCGCCGCCCGATGACCGCATTGTAGATTTTCCTGTTGTTCTCCCCGGCTGCATACTGGGCATCTCTTTCTCTGGAAAGAGTCCTCTTTTGCTCCTCTGCCTGAGACAGCGTCTCCAGAATTCCGGCTTCATCCAGTCCTTCGCTTTCTGTCAGCTGGCTTTTCAGAGTCTTCTCTGCCTGAATCAGTCCTGCCAGCAGTTCCTTCTGCTTCTGATACCGCTGTCCGGCCATTTCCCGCGCAGACTCCAGCCGTGTCTTTTTCTCCCTGCACAGTCTGATTTTCTGCTCCAGCTGCTCCTTCGGCTCTCCTGCCGTTTCTCCCTTCAGTTCAAGAATTCTCTCCTGATATCCGCGAATCTCCGTTCTTTTTTCCGCCATCTGCTTTTCACAGCTATGAATTCCTGTCTCCGCTTCTTTCCGGCGTTTCTCTGTCTCCTCCCGGCGCAGCTCCAGAGCCTTTCTCCGTTCTTCCCGGACTCTGTTTTTCTCAAGCTCTTCCATAACCCGGCGGAGCTTTTCCTCCAGAACCAGAAGGAGTCTGGCCGCATGTTCTGCCGTATCATAATCCTCTGATGCATACGCCGCTCCTGTCTGCCCGTTGAAAAACGGTTCCCCGGCGTTCCCCTTCTCCCCCAGTCTGCAAATCTCCTCTAACCGCTTCCGGTACTCCTGACATCCCCGTTCTTCGGCAGCCTTCTGCTTTTCCTTTTCCCAGAAGGCATTTTCCTTTTGCTGGAACCTCTCTTCTCCGGTCTTCAGCCAGGTCTCCAGTCTCTCCCTCTGTTTCTTCTCCGCCTCAGCCTGTATTCTGCGGCTGCCGACTTCCTTCTCCAGAAGAATCAGCTCCTGCCTCTCCTTTTCTGCCAGCGCTTCCAGCTGTTCCGGCTCCGTCACTCCATAAAACATTCTGCCTGTCCGGGCAAGCTGTCCGTCCTCCTCTTCAAGCCGTTTTCTCCACTGTCGGGCTTCTCCGCTGCACCGCTCTGTTCTTCCCTCTGCGCTGTTTACTTCTTTTTCCCGTTTTTCCAGCTCCTCCTTCCGAGGTACCTGTTTCTGCACACAGGCAGGCATGGGATGATGGAGAGATCCACATACAGGACAGGCTTTTCCCTCCTTCAGCTGCGCAGCCAGAATTCCCGCCTGTCCGTCAAAAAACAGCTGCTCCAGCTCTGTATACTCCATGCGCAGGCTGCGGCTGATTTCTGCCACTGTCTGATACCTGGCCTGAGACTGTTTCAGATTTTCCGCCGCCGTTTTTCGTTTGGCTATCTGCTCTTCCAGATGAGAAACCCGGATTTTCCTGTTTTCCAGAATCTGCTGTTCTTTTTGAATCTGCTCCAGAGAAAGCTCTGCGGCCTTTGTCTTCTCAAGCTCTCCCCGGGCCCGGGTCAGTCTTTCTCCTTCCTCAAAAGCTTCCTGCTGAAGTACAGTCAGCTGTTCCTCTGTCAGACGCAGACGGTTCTTCGCCTGTTCCCACAAAGCTTTTCCCTTTTTTGCTTCCTCCCTCTGCTGCTCCAGTCTCTCCTTTTCTGCCAGAAGTCGTTCTCTCCTGCCGTCAAGCCCCTGAAACTGTTCCAGCTCCTTTCCTATAAAAACAGCCTCCTCCTCCAGCTTCGCAATCTTCCCGCCTTCTGCCTGCGCCTGCTTTTCTGTTTGTGCAAGCACCTGCACCAGAGCTTCCCGCTGTGCTTCCAGTTTCTCCCTGGCACTCCATTTTTCCAGCCGTTCTTCTGCCCGGCGAATCTGCGCCTCCAGAGACCCGCATTCCTCAGCCTCCTTCAAAGAAGCCTCAGCCTCGCTCCGGGCCATCTCCAGCTCTGCCTCAGCCTGTTTCCGGGCAGCCAGGCGAAGCCCCAGATCCTGCTCCAGCTTTTTCCTCTGCCGAAGCTTTTCTGCCTGCCTTGTTTCCCGTACAATGGTTTCCTCCAGCTTTCCGAGCGAGGTGTCCATTTCCTGAAGGCGCGCTTCATCCCGTTTCAGGAGCTGACTTAAAATCTCCATTCCCCGGACGGCCCTGCCGTCAAAATGTTCCTTTTTCAGTTCCTTAAATTCCAGCGACAGCTCCGCATCCCTTCCTGCGTCTGCCCCGTCCAGATACTGGCTGATGCTCCGGCGCAGCTCATCATACTGCTTCCACCTCTGCTTTACCTCTTCCTTCAGCCGGTTCTGCACCTCCCGATACAGTTCCGTATGGAAAAGCTGGCGGAAAATCTCCCCCCGCTCCGCTGTTCCCGCCAGCAGAAGCTTCTGAAAATCTCCCTGAGCAATCATGGCAATCTGCGTAAACTGCCGGTAATCCAGTCCGGTCAGCTCTGTAATCGCCTTTGTAACCTCTCTTGCCTTTGTGACCGGCTGCCGCCCGTCCGGAAAAACAAGCTCTGCATCCGCCTTCTGAAGAGTCATTCCGCTTCCTCTTCCCTTGGGCCGCAGATATTCCGGATTCCGGCGCACCCGGTATATTTTTCCCTGATAGGAAAAGGTCAGCTCCACAAAAGTCGGCGTTTCCGGCGCAGCATATTTACTGCGGAACATTCCCGACTCCCTGACCTGTCCGCTGGCTTCTCCGTACAGTGCAAATGCAATCGCGTCAAAAATTGTGGTCTTTCCGGCCCCTGTATCTCCTGTAATCAGGTAAAGTCCGCCCTTTCCAAGCCTCTGAAAATCAAGCTCTGTCCGCCCTGCATAAGGGCCAAATCCACTGAGAATCAAATATTCCGGTCTCATACTTCCCTCTCTCTGTCAATTTCTTCCATCAGTTTTCCGGCAAAGCTCCTCTGCCTTTCACTCATGGGACTGTTGTTCTGCAGCTCGTAAAATTCTTCAAACAGCTCCAGCCCTGATTTTTCCTCCAGCTTTTCTACAGCCTCAATCAAACGGCCTTCCCTTGTTCTTTTGTTGTCATACTCCAGACGCATCAGGTTGGGATAAACCACCCTCAGCTTCTGCATTCCGTCCGGCACGTCCTCCTCGTCTGTCAGAGTAATCTGCACATAATCCTCCCGGTTAAACTGCTCATAAAAGGATTTCGCCGTAACCTCCAGATACGTTCCCCGGAGTTTTCTCATATCATGAAGCGGCTTCAGCGGTACCGTCCTTATCTGAATATTTCCTTTCTCCCGCAGGATTACCACAGTCACAGATTTTTGCTGCCCTGCCTCAGAAAAAGAATATTTTAACGGTGTTCCGCAATACCGGATTGTTTCCCGTCCCACCTGCTGCGGACTGTGAATATGCCCCAGCGCCACATAATCAAACGGGTCAAACAACTCTGCACTGATCTGATCCAGCCCGCCCACAGCCAGCTCCTCCGACTCACTGAGAGCCGCCCCTGTTACAAACTGATGGGCTGCCAGCACATTCCGCTTTTCCGGATCCGGGTTCAAATGAGAAAGTGCTGTGGCAACTGCCTCCTCACAGGTATCTGCCGGCTCATTTTCATAAACATGACGCACGGCTGCCGGTCTTAAAAAGGGAAGAAGGTGAATCCATACCTCCCCCCAGGAATCCTCCAGACATACGCTGGTAATATTCCCGTCATAAACCGGCGCGCAAAAGACACGGCTTTCCCGCATCAGACTGCTTCCAAAGGCCAGGCGCTCTGCGGAATCGTGATTTCCGCTGATAAGAAACACTGCTGTTCCCAGCCTGGAAAGCTCCGTAAGAAAATGATCAAAAACCTGTACTGCCTCTGCAGGCGGTACGGTTTTGTCATAAATATCACCTGCCAGAATCACCCCGTCCGGCTGCTCGTCTTTTACAATGCCAAGGATCTGCGCCAGAATATATTTCTGATCCTCCAGCATGGAAAACTCATTGACCCGTTTTCCGATATGCAGATCCGATAAATGGATCAATTTCATAATCCTGCACCCACTTTCTGTTTTTTATGTATTGATGATTCTTTCCCCTTGTCTGTCTTCCCCGCTTCTGCTCTTCCGTCCGTTCCGCCTGCCAGCCGGAAAAACTCCTCCATTTCCCGCGTAACCCACTTATCCTTGTGATAAAGAATCTGCCTCCACACCTGCATATGAAAATCCTTCACATCCAGAACGGCAAGCTTTCCCTCACTGACCTCGGCATGAACGGTAAATTCCGGAAGAAAAGATACTCCCTCCTGCAGAATCAGCTGGCGAATAATATAATCCGTATTGCCAATCTCCAGAAACGGCGTAATTTCCAGTCCCTGTGAAGCCAGAAACTGATCCAGAATCAGGCGGTAGCTGACATCTTTCTCTGTAAGAAGAAATGACTGGTGCACCATCTCCTCCAGTCTGATTCCCCGCTTCCCGGCCAGAGGGTGAGCCGCCCCCGCCAGAAAACAGACATTTTCCGCTTCCTCCAGCGCCTTTACCCACGTTCCACTGCAGATTCGCTTATCCAGCAGATAGACAAAATCCAGAGTATTCTGGTCCATCCGCTTCAGCAGATTCTCAGGCGTATCCAGAATCACTCTGATGTTTACCTTCGGATGCAGCCTGTGATAGGTCTGAAGAAGCTCCGGAAAAATAGCCGCGCAAATCGATTCTACCGTACCGACACACAGTTCCCCGGTCAGCTCTCCTGTCTGAGCCACAGCCTGTCTCGCCATTTCCAGATCCCGGACAATCCCTGCCGCATACTCATAAAAAATCACTCCCTGATGAGTCATGGTAGTCTGCTTTCCAATCCGGTCAAAAAGGTAGACTCCCAGTTCTGCCTCCAGCTGCTTAATCTGAATGGTTACTGCCGCCTGAGAATAGCCCAGATTTTTCGCTGCCCTGGAAAAGCTCCTCTGTCTCGCCACTTCAAGGAAGGTAATCATTTCTCTCAGTTCCACGACGATCCTCCTGTGTCTGTTTAATAACTTTTAATCATATTATAAAATCATTAAATTTTACAAAACTATATCCTCATGATACACTGAATTTAAATAAACCGTCAAGAAAAAAAGGAGATTACCATGGAGAAAAAAGATCCCAGATACCAAGCCTATCTTCATATTTTACAGGAAGAACTGATTCCTGCTCTCGGATGCACAGAGCCTATTGCACTGGCTTACGCAGCAGCAGCAGCACGAAAAGCCCTTGGACAGCTTCCCCGGCGCATCCATGCCGGAGTCAGCGGAAGTATTCTGAAAAATGTAAAATCTGTCATCGTTCCCAACACCAATCACTTAAAAGGAATCCCCGCCTCTATTGCCGCCGGAACCATTGTCGGACAGCCGGAAAAACAGCTGGAAGTCCTTTCCGGAATTACCCCCGACCAGGCCGAAGCCATCAAAACCTATCTGGAGCAGACAGAAATCACCGTTGAGCACATTGACAACGGCATCACCTTTGACATTGTCATTACAGCCTTTGCCGGAGAAGATTCTGCCTCCGTCCGCATTGCCGGATACCATACCAACATTGTTTCCGTTGAAAAAAACGGGAAAAGCCTTCTGAACAAAGAATATGCCGGCGATTCCGGAGACGGGCTGACCGATCGGAGTCTGCTTTCCATGGAAGGAATCTGGGATTTCATCCAGACTGTTGACATTGACGATATCCGGGAAATTCTCGACCGCCAGATCGCGTTTAATATGGCCATTGCCGAGGAGGGAATCCGGGGCGATTACGGCGCCAATATCGGCTCTGTTCTCCTGTCTATGGATCCGCCCAATATCCGTGTCCGCGCCAAGGCAATGGCGGCAGCCGGCTCTGACGCCCGGATGAACGGCTGCGAGCTGCCTGTTATTATCAATTCCGGCAGCGGCAATCAGGGAATCACCGTTTCTGTTCCCGTTGTCGTTTATGCCAGAGAATTAGGAAGCAGCAAGGAGCAGCTTTACCGGGCCCTCGCCCTTTCCAACCTGACTGCCATTCACCAGAAAACCCCCATCGGACGTCTTTCTGCCTACTGCGGAGCTGTCAGCGCCGGAGCCGGAGCCGGAGCCGGAATCGCATACCTGTGCGGAGGCAGCTACAAAGATATTACCCACACCGTTGTCAATGCCCTTGCCATCGTATCCGGTATTATCTGCGACGGCGCCAAAGCCTCCTGTGCCGCCAAAATCGCTTCTGCCATTGACGCCGGAATTCTGGGCTACCATATGTACAAAAACGGCCAGCAGTTCCATGGCGGGGACGGTATTGTTACAAAGGGCATAGAAGCCACCCTTCGGAACGTAGGCCGTCTTGGCAAGGACGGAATGAAAGAAACCAACGAGGAAATTATCCGGATTATGCTTGGAGATTGCTGACAGTTCCTCCATGCATCTTCTTGCCCATTTTATCCTTTCGTGCTACAATACGTTAAAGAGTTTTGCAGACGCGGTTTTCATGCCCCGCTGCTGACAGGAATCTCTGTTATCCCCAACCTTATTACGAAAGGAACCTTCAATGAAAAAGATTTATACAAAAGTCACGGAAAACATGAATTTTTTTGAGGGGAATGATCCTACAGAACTGGCCCGCCAGTACCAGACTCCCCTGTACGTTTATAATGAGCGGATTCTCCGCCAGCGCTGCCGGGATTTAAAAAATATGGTTACCTATCCCCACTTTGTCGTTGATTATTCTGCCAAGGCCAACTGCGGTCTGGCATTCCTTCAGATTGTACGCTCCGAGGGACTGGAGGCTGATGCCATGTCTCCCGGCGAGATCTATATGGAGCGGATGGCCGGATTTGCTCCTGAGGATATTTTCTATATCTGCAACAACGTTTCTCCGGAAGAAATGCAGTATGCCATTGATGCCGGAGTACGGGTCAGCGTGGATTCTTTAAGTCAGCTGGAGCAGTTTGGACAGCTGGCTCCCGGACATTCTGTTGCCGTCCGGTTCAACCCCGGCGTAGGCGCAGGCCATCACGAAAAGGTGGTTACTGCCGGAAAGCTGACCAAGTTCGGTATTGATCCGGAGGATATCCCCCAGGTAAAGGCGCTTCTGAAACAGTATGATCTGAAGCTGATCGGAATTAACCAGCACATCGGTTCTCTGTTTATGAAAGGAGAGGCCTTCACCGCCAGTCTGGAACCCCTCTTTGCCATTGCCAGACAGTTTCCGGATCTGGAGTTCGTAGACATGGGCGGCGGCTTCGGAATTCCCTACAAAAAAGAATTCGGAGAAGCTCCTCTTGATTTAAAAGAGCTGGGCGCTGCGATTGACAAGGCCCTCTATGCCTTTGCCGAAGAATACGGACGCCCCCTGACCTTCCGCATTGAGCCGGGCCGCTATATTTCCGCGGAAAGCAGCGTTATCCTTTCTACAGTTCATTCTGTAAAACACAATCACGACCGCAAATTTGTAGGCTGCGACTGTGGCTTCAATGTACTGCAGCGTCCTATTATGTATGATTCCTATCACGGTGTGGAAATTTACCGGGCAGGAGATCAGCCTTCTGAAAAAGAAGAAACGGTTACTATCGTAGGCAATATCTGTGAAAGCGGCGATATTCTTGCCAAGGATCGGACACTGCCGGAGATTATGAAAGGCGATACCCTGTGTATCCTTGATACCGGCGCCTACGGCTTTACCATGGCCTCCAATTACAATAATCGTCTTCGCCCTGCCGAAATCCTCATCCGGGAGGACGGACAGGTTGTCCTTACCAGAGAGAGAGAACAGTTAGAAGACCTGATGCGCCATGTTATCCCCTTAGAATCTGTATAATCACATCATCCGCATTCCCGTCCGGATTTTCCATCAAAACCGGACGGGGAATGCAGCTTCTTTTTTCTGATTTTCCTATTGCAAATTCACTCCCCTGTTTGTATAATATATACTGTATACAAAATAATACAAAAATACAATCCGGAACGGTGTTTCTGTTCTGTGATTTTTCATGAACTGCAAAGGAGAAGTGCCATGATTAAGCATCTTGGGCTGAAGGCCTACGGCAAAATCAATCTGGGACTGGACGTACTCCGGAAACGGGAAGACGGCTACCACGAAGTCCGCATGATCATGCAGACCGTAGGAATTTTTGATCGGATCGACCTGATTCGCACTGCAGAACCGGGCATTCAGGTAGAAACCAATTTGTATTATCTTCCCACCAATGAAAACAATCTTGTTTACAAAGCTGCCAAGCTCCTGATGGATGAATTCCAGATTACAGAGGGCGTTCAGATCCGCCTGAGAAAATTCATTCCTGTTGCTGCCGGCATGGCAGGAGGAAGCAGCGACGCAGCAGCCGTCCTCTTTGGCGTGAACAAAATGTTCCGTCTGGGGCTGAATACTGCCCAGCTGATGGAGCGCGGTGTGAAAATAGGCGCAGATGTTCCCTACTGTATTCTCCGTGGAACAGCGCTTTCTGAAGGCATCGGTGAAATTCTGACACCCCTTCCTCCGGTACCGCAGTGCCAGGTTCTGATTGCAAAGCCTGCCATCAGCGTATCCACCAAGTTTGTCTATGACAATCTTCATGCCAATGATTTAAAACCGGAACAGCATCCGGATATCGACGGAATCCTCCAGGCGATTCAGGATCAGGATATTTACGGAATTGCCGGACGTCTTGGCAATGTTCTGGAGACAGTTACCATAAAAGAATATCCCGTTATTCAGCAGATCAAGGAAACCATGCTGGAAAGCGGAGCCATCGGCGCTCTCATGAGCGGCAGCGGTCCCACAGTCTTCGGTCTGTTTACCAATCCGAAGGCCGCTCAGACTGCCTATGAGGAGATGCGGTTCGGCGCCTTCTCCCACCTTGCAAAACAGGTATATATTACAAATTTCTATAATCAGAAGGAGCTTTCAAACCATGGAACAGAAACTGAAGGTTAATATGAATGAATATCTTCCCCTGCGGGATGTGGTCTTCAATACCCTGCGTCAGGCTATTTTAAAAGGTGAGCTGGAGCCGGGAGAACGTCTGATGGAAATTCAGCTGGCCGACCGCCTTGGCGTCAGCCGCACTCCCATCCGCGAGGCAATCCGCAAGCTGGAGCTGGAAGGCCTGGTTCTGATGATCCCCAGAAAAGGGGCTGAAGTTGCCAAGATTTCCGAAAAAAGCCTGCGGGACGTACTGGAGGTTCGCCGTTCCCTGGAGGAGCTGGCTATTGAGCTGGCCTGTCAGCGTATGAGTGACAGCGATATTGAAGATCTGGAAATTGCCCAGAATGCCTTCCGCGAAGCTGTCATCACCGGAGATGCCATGACCATTGCAGAAACAGATGAGCACTACCACGATATCATCTACAACGGCACCGGCAATAACCGCCTGGTTCAGATCCTCAACAACCTGCGGGAGCAGATGTACCGTTACCGTCTGGAATATATTAAGGATGCGGAAAAACGCCAGATTCTTGTAGTAGAACACGAACAGATTTTAAAGGCTGTCCGCGGACGCAAAGCGGCCGAAGCCAAAACTCTCATCCGGGAACACATTGACAATCAGGAAATCACGGTTTCCAAAAATATCAAAGAGCAGAAATAACTGTTTTACTGTGACAATGTCACAGTAAACTCTCCTGAAATCTGTTACAATGGATTCATGAAAAAGGAAAACAACCATTTACGTTTTAAATAACAACTGACGATTTCATGATAAAATAACAGATAAAACAGGAGGAAAAACCATGTCTATTTTCAGCTTTCTGAGAGGAACCGATATTAACCAGGCCATTCACAACTGCCGCCAGACTCCCGGCGCCGTACTTGTAGATGTACGCACTCCCCAGGAATATCAGGAGGGACATATTTCCGGAAGCATCAATGTTCCCCTTCAGTCTCTGGGCCGTATCAGCAGTCTGGTTTCCAGAAAAGATACCCCTGTATTCGTATACTGCCAGTCCGGAGGCCGCAGCCGGCAGGCCGCGGGCATTCTGGGACAGATGGGCTATTCCAGTGTGCAAAACGCAGGAGGCATTATGTCCTACTCCGGTCAGATTGTAAGATAACTCACGTAAAAAGAGAGGGAAAACGAAAATGCTAACGCCACATAGGGAAGTAATTTGAAAACACATCAAAATATAACTTTATGGGCGTTGCAAAGGTGAAAGACAGTGTAGAAAGCAGAAATGCTTTTTGCGCTGTCTTTCTTTATGTCAAAAAACAAAATCGCACATTCGTCATCTTGATTATCTCTTGCTACAATGTAGGCACAAAGGAGGCTTAGCATATGCGGGAGAAGAAATACTATTTAGCGATTGATAATTATGAATACAGCACCATTATAAATGCGCTGAATGGTTTACGAAACAAACTTATTACCGTTGGAAGATACACTGATGTAGTTGACGAACTCATTGTCAAATTCGCTAAAGCACCAATTAAGAAATTCAGAATCAAAAGGACGGAGGATTAAGTTTATGGAAAAGGCAATATTTGAACAGATGGGTGGTACTTACACATTACAAGGGGATTACTACTTACCTAACCTTGCACTGCCAGCCGAAGAAAACAAGTTTATCGGTATATGGGGACAGCGGCACAAACGCTATTTGCAAGAGCATAAACGAGCTACTTACACTACTCTGCTTACAAGTGGTAAACTCAACTCGTATCTCTCAGATATAAATGAGCAGGTGGAAAATATGTTTTTTCGGCTCGTAAAACAGATGGCAGAGAGTGAGGGTGTGACCGAACAGCTAAAAGCGAGTAATCAAATGAAATGGGTTGCACGAATGAATACCATCCAAAGCAGAGCAACAGAAATCGTGAATCACGATATAATTTACAACTAACAGCAATAAATGAGGGCAGGGAGTATCAAATTCTATTCCCTGCCCTCATTTATCACTTATCACTTTTTATTTGCCCAAAAAGTAAGATACATTTGTGTTACCGATTCAAGCAATACAAATAATATATGTAAGATAATAAAGATACAAATAGATGTAATGTATTTTAAAGTTATAATCGGTAAAAGATTCTGCATTAGAGAAATCACTATAAGCCCTACTAAATATATAATCTCAACAATAACATTGTAAGCTATATTAGAAAGTAAAATCTGAAATAAGGATAATTGCTTTCCATTAACCGGCTTATATTGCTTTTTGTTTGACTCGGTTTCTTTTAGGCACTGTATATTATTGTTGTCCGCAGATACTAAAATTGTAATAATCGCTACAGAAAAAGAAATTAAAATTGCTACGATGTTTATCTGTGTATCTATAAACCCAGAAAAAGTCAACAAAACTTTTTCTGAATTGCCGATATTGAAAAATATTGCTAATAGCATTGCGGTCAAGGCAACCAGCATTGGAATGAGGAATTTGATAAAGACCTTTTTCCTTGAGATAAAATAATCTTTGATTGGAACAAAAATTATATTTTTCATGTCTTATTCCTCGTTTCTTCTATGAATTCTTGCGCTTTTCCAAAGAAATCCGAACTGTTTACCTCGTTGGTTACGGCTTCAGCTACGACTGATAAATAATGTTTCATTTTCATAAGATCGGTATCAATCTCAAATTGACCTGAAGCATTTGTCCCTTTTACAGAAATCTTTTTTATTCTATTATTACTTTGCAAATCATCATAATATGCCTTGATTAGGTTGTCTGGAAACTTTTTAGCACCTTTAGGACGCTTAAGCCAAATTTCAACTTCATCGTCAATATCATTGCGATCTGCAAATCGCATAAAATCGTCTTTGATATCTTCTTTGCTGACAGTCAATTTCAGGGCTGAAGTTGTTCGTGCATTTTTTAATGAAGATAGGAAATCATCTCCCGGCATAATCTCATGTGATAAAGTATAGTGGTACTTGTCATCGGTATCTTCATTGTAATTTACAAATTGTGTATTAAGGTAGTCAATAATACAATTTATAGATATACCATAATGATTGCTTTCATGTACTGCAAGGAAACGACATTGTCCTTTGGCAAGACGAATGCACAAATGTGTCTTCTCTTCATCGCCATCTTGCTGACGCTTACGAGTACCCAATTCGGTCATTGTTTCAGTATCAATCTCATTCCTGACGTGATTGTATTTTGCAGACTTAAAAATAACATTGTAGTTTCCATTTTTCAAATCTTCATATGAATCAAGCCATACAACCTTTTCTGAACTTGTGATGTCCTTCTTCCTATCGGTCAGATCTTTTGCAGTAATGTATGGTAATAATTTTGAAAATGAATCCACTATTTGTTGCATATCGTAAGTGGAAGAATCGTTACTATCCTTTTGCTTTGAAATTGTAAGATAATAAAAGTAAATTGGAACATTTTTCTTTGGTCCTTGACTTCTCATTTTTTATCTTTCCTCCCTTATAATACATCGGATAGCAGTTTCCAACTGTCACTTTTAATATCGTTAGAATAAGTATCTATACAAATGCAAAGTTCACTGCTTTGCTTATCCTGCCGAACAATACCGCCGAGCAGCTTGTATTTCTCGGTATAAGATTTTAATACTCCAAACTTTTTGGCAGTATACTTATCAATATCCTCACTGTCACCCGTTTTAGTAAATCCACCTTTTGTTTCGATTATCCACACCTTGCCGTCAGTTGTTCCAACGACATAATCAGGATAAAATGACTTTTGTTTTCCAAAGTTATCCGTATAAACGATTGAGAAATATTCAATGCCCTTATCTCCGTTCTTGTAAAACCAATGAATATTTTTGCTGTTCTCACAATAGCGTTCAAAAAGTTTTTCGGGCAGAGAACGCTTTTCAGCGGAAGAAAGATATCCCTTATATACATTCTTCGTAAACTCTGTTTGTGATTTTGCAGTTCCATCGTAGGTAAAAATCATTTCTAAAGGAAAACCGATGGGTTTTTCCGTTGTTTTCGGAATTGCCAAAATCAGTTGCAGAGATTCATCCGCCATAGCATCACGAACATCCTCAATCAATAAACGCTTATTATTGATTATGAAAGCATATAGCTCCCTTGTTTCAATTTTTAGAATTTTGGAATCACAACGCAATCCGTTAAGGAACAATTTACGCATAATTGTATTCGTGCTATTGTAATCCAAATTTACCTTATATCCTATCTCTGCGACACAATGGTGATATTCCTTACCGTGTTTATGTGTGCTTAATGGTTCATGTATTGAAATATCGTTCAATTCAGCAATATTTTCTTTTGATAAAGTGCTTACAGAACCTGACTTTGTATAGTCAATGATATCCTCGGCAAAGGAATAACCGTGTGCTTCCAGCAGGGCTTTGTTTTTAACGGTATCGTTTGTAATATGATATTTCTTTTCAAAATACTTGTGTATTACTTTAAGAGATAGTTTTGCATCACGTGGATACGGGACATCAGTTTTATATTCGCTGATAAGTGTAAAGGAACGATGCTCTGGCTTTAAAAACACCTTGTATGCATCAAGTGCCCCTTTGCCTAAGCTCAGCTTTACACTTTCTGTAAATTTTTCATCCAAAGTATACAGATAACAGCTATCAAGCAAATCGCTCTCATAGTGTTTGGCTTCAGGCATGCGACGAATCCGTCCGATAGTCTGAATTTCAAATACCTCGCTCATATTATCACGAAGCTTTACAAGAATTTGAGCACGAGGGCAATCCCAGCCGGTTGCTATAGCCTGTTTGATAATAACTGCGATAGGTTCTGCGTTCGGTTCTTCGATATCTTCAAGATTTTGTTTCTTGTCAGAGAGCCATACGGCAAGTGAATTATTCTCGTAAGTAATCCCCTTGCTTTCAAAATATTCTTCAACTCTGTCAAGTAAAGCGTCAGACTTATTTGGAATTTGTACGATAATAAGGGGATTGATTTCCGCCTTTTGATTCAGATATTCCGAACGAAGCTCCCGCTGTTTATCAATAGCTTTATCAAGCAGATATGTAATTTGATCATCGACGCTGATATGCTGCTCAAAATTTTCGTTGATGATAAGCAGCTTTTTTATTAGACCTTCCGCTATAACATCTTCTTCGGGAATATCAATCAAAATAGCATTTTTATAATTTTTAGGCGTGGCAGAGCAACGGATTATTTTATCTGAATGGAAAAGCTCAATAATATCATCCGCCTTTATCGTATCATTTTGATGGGATTCATCGACGATGATTTTAAAGTTCAAACCATTGTCAAGAGCATTGCGTATATGCTCAATAAAATTAGTGCGTTCGCTGTCTTTAAGAGCATTATTGCCTTTCTTTGTCAGCTTTTCCCAGTTAATAAAGCAAGCGTCGTTTTCTTCAAAACCGGCGGTCATAATGTCGGACAGCAGTTTTGTCTGGCTTCCGTGGATATACCGATCCATTTTTTCTTTGCTTTGTTCTTCAAGGTTGCCCTTGCCGGGAGTAAGCCAAATAAATACCGTCTTATGATTGCTTTTGAAATATTCGTCCATAAAATGAGTGAGTATAATGGTTTTTCCGCTTCCCGTACAGCTTTTAAGGATAATATCCCTATTCGGCTGTTCCATTGCGACAGTTAAATCAGCGATAGCTTTTATCTGAAAATTTGCAAGGGTAATATCCATTTTTTAGCCCTCCAATTCTTTATAATAATAATCAGGAATAATATTTACTGTAATCTTCCTATCTTTCAAAACTTGTGCTTGCTGTGCATCCATCAGAATATCGTGCCCTAAGTATAGCTTTTTGCAGTTTTCATCAATATGGGATATAAACTCGTCAAGTTCTTCTTCGGTCAGCACGATAGCAATTTCAGTATTGCCCGTGAAATTCACACCATTTTCAAGTTCAACAAGTTCACGGATATGCTTTAAAAGTTCATCTGCGTATTCATAGTACATACGGTCTGAAATCGGAATATAGTCAACTTTATAATATTTAAGACTTGCGGCATATCCCTCTTTGTTAATCACTCGCTTAATGCGTTCATAAGTGACATCTCGGCAAATATTATTCTCGTTATTCGTGCAGAGGATAAACTTACGGTTGCTGTTTTCATGTTCTTTGTTATATTTTAAAACAGCATGTCCTGTTGTACCACTACCTGCAAAGAAGTCAAGTATTGTACTATCATCTTTAGAACCCATCTTAATAATTCGTTCAATTAAGCGTGTCGGTTTAGGATTTGTGAACACAACTTTACCATCAAAAATCGCTTTTAGCTCACGAGCACCTTCTTGATTATGTCCAACCTCAGCACTTGTCCACCAAGAATCTGGAGTACGCCCCTGCTGTACTTCTGTTAAATAACGCTTTTTTCGTGGAAAAGAGGTACCATTCTTTCCAAACCAAATTCTATTTTCAGCAATTAAATAACGCATATTTTCTTCTGAATACACCCAGTGTTTTCCTTCGGGGACATTGAAGACTTTGCCAGTGGGACCAACTACATCAAAATTGCCGTTAGCACGGATTTCGTTTGCAACCAAATCTCCTGATTGCCAGGGGCCTCTTGGATCATTATCAGGATTTTTGTAACGATTATTCATCTCATTTGTACGATCAAGAAGGTTGAATTTTAGCATATCAATGTTCTTGGCATAAACGAAAATAAAATCATGATTTACAGATATATATTTAGCATCGTTCTTTATGCTGTGTATTTTTTGCCACATACAGGAAGTAACGAAGTTTTGCCAGCCAAACACCTCATCACATACTAATTTTAGTGAGGCAAATTCATTATCATCAATTGAGATAAATATACATCCTGTTGGCGACAGCAGTGTACGAGCAAATTCCAAACGATGTCTCATAAAAGAAGCCCACTTAGAATGTCTATAATTATCTCTGTTATCAACTAAGTTATCGGAATATGTGAATCCCGAACTCATTGTATTATACGGCGGATCTATGTAGATAAGGTCGATTTTGCCCTTATGCGTTTTTTCTAACAGCTTCAATGAAGCAAGATTATCACCCTCTATAAGAAAATTCATCTGACCGCCGTTGTCGATGAAAAGGTCTTTGCCTTCGGTCAGTACAGGGGTATGTGTGTCCAATACCTCATCAATTTCTTCACGGTGTTCCTCAAATACAAGACCATATTTCTTGCCGTTTACATCTTTCTCAAGGTCGGAAAGATAGGAAAGCAGATTGCCTGTGTTCTCGTCCTGTGGTGCAGCAGAAATAAAGGCTCGGATTTCTTTGATTTTATTCAGCAAGTCCTCACGCTTTTGTTTTGATATATTCGTGCTCATTTCTGCTCCTCCGTATTTTTCTGCTCTTTTGGTAAAATATTAGCCATTGAATTTAACAAAGTATTATATGCTTGTTGAGATTTAGCTTGCTCTTGCCATTGCTTAATCATTCCGTCTGGAACATATGGGTTTTGAATTGTTTCCCAAGTAACCTTATCTTTATATCCAAGAGATTTTGATATAGTTTCCAGCAATTTGTACTGTGCATTTTGGATTTTTTTAAGTTGTGCTGCGTCTGGGTTTTGAACGCAATACTTGTCATATAAATCTTTCCAAGCATCACGAACTGTTTTATCGTCTGCAAACACAATATCAATTATATTAAGACAATGTACGCTTTCCTGTGTCCATCCATATATTCGCGAGGTCATAAGTGTCTTAAAAATCTGCATTTTATCTTTTCTTATTTCTGCTCTGTTTTGTAAATACTGTCCAATCAAGACAGCAGCTATGGGAATTACAACTATTGCGATTAAATTTAATATATCTTTACATTCCATTTTTCTTTCTCCCTTATAACCACTCGCCATTATTGGCAGACCATTTTGGGGTAAATTCTTTGCCCCCGACCGCCGCTGTAAACGGTTTTGTCAGGAAAACTTTTATTGTTTTCAGCACGGTACTGTAATCATCGGTTTTGGTGCCAATTTTACGGACAAACGCTTTCCATTTCTTCTGCATTGCTGTATCTTCATCGAAACTCATAACTTGTTCAAATTGTTCTACCGTAAAATTGTGCTCACGGTTCTGAAAGGTTCTTCTGAGTGCTTCGCTAAGCACATTACCGTCAAAATCAAATTTATTAGCAAGATAATAAATATCGTAATAGTCTTTCATGCGGCTGGAAAACTCCATCAGACTGAGGATTGCGTCAATTTTCTCAGCAACAGTCGTTTCAATGGAATAGGTATTGACCATTGGGGAGTCGAAATCTTCAAGCTGCGTTGGAATCTTTCGTTTTTCCTGCTTTGGGACGATGACATCGCCAACACCGAAATCAATACTAAACGGTGTGCGTGTGTTTTTTATACGAGCAACTATTGATGCACCTATACCAGCATATTTCTTCGCAACGGCAATAGGTGCAACATCCTTTATCTCAAAGGTAACAAAATCATTGCCAGTATGAACTGCAATAATTTCCTCAAGTATACCCCTTAACTGTTCCGGTGTATTGGGTATTTTCCGAAGCAAAAAATCTACATCAACCGTTACTCGGCTATCAAAGTCAGTAAGGGAATAGAGGAACAAGCCGCCTTTCAACACGAGGTTTTCAGCATACTTAGACTTTTCCAAACGGCGCAAAAATTCCTCTTGGCAAAAGAGTTGCAAGCAGAGCTGATAGCTTCTGCCGCTTTCAGCAGCTTTGTTTTTGAGCCGTGCCAGCACGGACGCAGCTATATCAGCCATTAAGCAGCACCTCCATTACATTCATAACCTTTGTATAAAGCTTCATTTCCTTTGCGTATTTAGACAAATTTGCAAGGTTCTTTTTTTCATCAGCAGCATAGGCATTGACAGCCTTATTAAAAATTTCGTTGTCAAGTTTTGTGCGGTACTTAAAACAATCGCATATTGTTCGTTCACGATCATACACAGGCAGTATTACACCGTTAAAATTGCTTGTGGACTTACCTATATCTAAAAATTCCTTTTGAATATAGTAAGCTTTCATCGGAAATTCTTCAATGTTCTTTACAGCACGGGACGCTGTTCTCGGAACAGCAATCGACCATTCACGGGGAGAAAAATCACTATATCCGTAGTGAAACAAAGCGGACTCCACACAAATAATTCCCTGCGGAAGAAGCTCCCGTATGAGCTGTTCTTCTGTAATACTTTTACTTTGGGGGAGCTGATAAAATCCTCTGCGAATTCTTTCAATGACTCCTTCTTTACAAAAAGCCGCTACCTCGTATTTATTTATCCCGTTAGCGGCAAAATCTGAAGTTTTTGCAATGCCGCCGTTATTTTCAATTACCGTTTTTAAAAATTTCTTTTTACTCAAGCAGACACCAACTTTCCGCACGCAAGAAATGAATAATGTACGCAATTATTATACCATACAGTTTTGAAAATGGCAACAACTATATGCGGACACTATTCTAAAATTGTGCGTCAAAAGTAATTGGGATATCAATTAAGTTCCATTTTTAAAATATAACTAAATAGTATTTCCCGCTCGTGGAAAAAATATTCAAAACTTATTCGGTAAGTATTGACAAACAGTCGTTCTATCCATTATAATAAAATAATATCGTAAGAGAGGAACAACTGAATATCTTTCTTCACAGATTTTGGATAGACGGCTGCGAGCCGGACAACGCCTGCGGTATGCTAAGAGAAAATACCCCCGCTTCTGAAACTGCCTTGAACTGTCGGCAGTCAGAAAAGCGAAAAGGACAGTTTCGACTTTGAATTTCAAAGCCGGTTACATGAATGTGAAGCCACCACCGCAGGGAATAAGTCTATTCTTTTGCGGGAAGTCGGTACGCATTTGTGTGCCGGCTTTTTTTGTTGCCCGAAAGCCGGTTACAACTGAATGACCGGCTGGATGGGATATGACTTTGCCAAGACCTCTTGTGTGAGCAGAGAGAGCGAAACGACGCTGTGGTGAGACTCCGGGGCAGGGATAGAAAAACGACATTCAGGCAGACCGCCAAAACACCCACGGAAAAGGCAGCGGAGATGTCGTATGCTGTAACAAGCAGGGAAACTGTATTGACAGTTTCCGCTTCAATCGGCTTTGAGAGCCGATTGTTCTTTGGGGAAATCCCCAATCCCCTAAAAAACAAAGAAAGGACTGATGTTATGAACGAAATTAAAAATAAAAATCTGTTTATCCGTGTCAGCTCAAAAGAGAAAAATCTAATTGAGCGCAACGCCGAAAGATGCGGTCTGTCCGTATCGGAATATCTCCGCCAGCGTGCTTTGGGATATATGCCGAGGGCTGTTTTACCCGAAGTATTCTTCTCTTTCAGCGGCAAGTTGGATGAACTTTATATCGCTTGCGAGGGTAAAATTTCTGCGGATACGGAAGAAAAAATTATTACTCTAATTGATGATATTACCGCCGAGCTAATCTTACCGCAAAAGGAAAGGCAGGCGGTGTAAATGGCAACTACGGGATTTTGGCCTGTTAAAAACAGACTGAAAGAGGTCATCGACTATGCGGAAAATCCCGATAAAACCATCGACAAAAAGTATATGGACAGCGATCTCTACACCGCCTTGCAGTATGTTTCTAATGACAATAAAACAGATAAGCAAATGTATGTCAGCGGTATCAACTGCAATGCGAAGCGGGCTTATGAGCGTATGACGGCAACCAAGAAACGCTTCGGAAAAACAGGCGGCAATGTGGCGTATCACGGCTATCAGAGTTTTCGGACGGGCGAGGTTACACCCGAAGAAGTGCACAAAATCGGTTTGGAAACCGCAAGGCGTATGTGGGGCAAGGAATATGAAATTGTTGTTACCACCCACCTCAATACCGATAATCCCCACAACCATTTTGTTGTAAACTCCGTATCCTTTAAGACCGGCAGGAAGTTTGAAAATCATCTCTCTGATCACCACAGGCTTCGTGAAATCTCCGACGCTGTATGTCTGGAATACGGTAAAAGCGTCTTGAGAGAAGCTGACTTTTATGGTGGGAAGAAAAAGGAATACTGGCTGAAACAAAGCGGCGGACTATCTCACCGAGAAATTTTGAAAGCAGATATTGATACCGCTCTTGCTCAGTCCGGCGGTAGAATTGTCCTATCTGTCAGAAGAACAACAGAAAATCCTGCTTGACGCTATGAGCCTGAACGACTGTACCCCTTCCCACGCACAGAGTATCCGTATGAAGAAAGCGGCACAGCAGGTTGCTCTTTCTTCGGATAGTATTTATGAGATTATGTCTGAGGAAAAGACAAATCAGACCGAGCGTATCAGTTTTAAGGTGCAGGATTTAAGAGGATTCTTCCCGAAAAACTACACGCAGAAACAGATGACCGATACCATTCTGAAATTACTCTACGAAAATCAGCGCAGGCTTGAACGCAAACGAAACAGCCGCGACGAAAGGTAAGATGACGATATGAAGAAGATAGATATTTTGCAAAACAACAAAGCGGTGTATGTCATACCGGCTGAGCCGATAGACGAAAACGAGCCTGCTTGCCTCGTGGATTATTTACTTCCTCGAAGCAAGGATTGCCTTTTTGATTACGGTAAGATGCGCCGTTTCGGTGAAGATAACTTTATGATGAAAATCGGCGGGACAACCTATGAAATCTCCACGCATTTTAATCCAAAGAGCAGACAATGCGTGATGGAGCAATTCAAGAAACTGATACTGTCCGAAAAGCTGATTTAATCATCGCACAGTAGAAAAGGCAACAGGATATAGTCGGATAATCTTGCCTTTGCTATGCCCTGTTGTCGGAAAGGAGAAAAAATTTATGACAACAGCAATGAAATCAAACGGGCAGGCAGATGAAAAAATCACAGCGTTATATTGTAGGCTTTCTGTGGACGATGACAACAAGGACGAGGAATCTAATTCTATAACCAATCAAAAGCAGATTTTACAGGACTTCGCTAAAAAAGAAGGTTTCACGAACACAATGTTCTTCGTAGACGACGGAGTATCGGGTACAACCTTTCAAAGACCGTCCTTTCAACGAATGGAGCGTATGGCGGAGAACGGGGAAATCGGTACAATCATCGTGAAAGACCTATCTCGCTTCGGGCGTGAACAGGTGGAAATGGGTAGACTGACGCAGGTGGTATATCCGTCACTGGGTATCCGTTTTATCGCCATACAGGAGAGAGTAGATACCTTGACCGGCGACGGTGTGGAGATGATGCCGTTCCACAACATTTTCAATGAGTGGTATGCGGCGCAGACCTCCAAGAAAATCCGTGCGGTATGGCAGTCCAAAGCGGATAACGGCAAACGAGTATCTTCTACTGTTCCGTTTGGGTATATGAAAGACCCGAATGATAAAGAAAAATGGCTAATTGACGATCCAGCCGCCGAAGTGGTGCGCAAAATCTATGCGCTTTGTCTTGCCGGGCGTGGCCCGTCGCAGATTGCAAGACAGTTGGAAAAAGAGAAAATCCTTGTTCCATCTGCCTACTATGACTCTATCGGCAGAAGTCATGCGCAGAAAGTACCGGCTAATCCGTATAGTTGGGATCAAAAAACGGTTGTCGGTATTCTGGAAAACCGACAGTATACGGGATGTGCGGTGAATTTCAAGACCACCACCGTCAGCTGCAAGGTGCATAAAACCATTTACAAGCCAGCGGAGGAACATCAGATCATTCCGAATATGCAGGAGCCGATTATCTCAGAAGAACAGTGGTTAAGGGTGCAGGAGCTTCGTCAGCACCGCCGCAGACCTACCGCAACAGGCAGGACAAGTCTGTTTTCAGGTTTGGTATATTGTTATGATTGTGGAGCGAAAATGCACTTCGCTGCCGCTAAAAGTATGACACGAAACCAAGAACATTTTCGTTGTTCTAACTACAAATCGGGGCGTGGTGAGTGTACCGTTCACTATATCCGAGATGTAGTGCTTGAAAAAATTGTGTTTGAAGCCATCAGCGGTTTAGCGGATTTCGTGAAGTGCCACGAAACGGTATTTCTGTATATGCTGGCGAAGAAAACCAACGCTATGCGTCAGAAAGAACACAAAAAGCTTCAGCAGGCGGTGGAACAAGGTACAAGGAGAATCGCCGAAATCGACAGGCTGATTGAAAAGGTGTTTGAGCAGAACGCAACAGGCATACTCTCCGATGAGCGTTTTGCGAAAATGCTCCAAAGTTACGAAAAAGAGCAGAAAGCGTTGACACAGGAAGTTGCCGACAGTCAGCAGACCTTGCAGGACGCTAAGCAAAAGGTTACGGATTTAAGGATTCTTCTCCGCACTCTGCGTGAAATGACGGATATTACGGAGCTTACCCCAACGCTTGTAAACGCATTGATTGAGCGTATCGAAGTTCACAACAACGACAAGTCAGGCGGTCACTGTTATGTAAAGGTGGATATTTACTTCACGGCGGCGGGGATGATCGATATTCCTACCGAACAAGAAATCCTTGCTATGATGAAGGAAATACGGGAAAACCCGCAGGCCTTCCGCTTTGTGGCATAACAAAAAGGTACGGCGTAACCCATTTTACCGAGTTACACCGTACCCTACATAAAAACTCCCTTATCTGGCGTTGGCCAACCGTTTTCTCTCTCTTTTTTATATGTCTGGATTTTATTTTATCTCAGCCCCGTCCCGGGCATTCAATAAAGCAGCTTTTTCTGCTGTTTTCATTCTTCCGGACTTATTCCCCGGCCTGCTGCTCTTCCGGCTCGTCTTCCAGAGGACGGAATTCATCGTCATCCCGCACTTCCTTCTTGGGAATATACTTGTCAAAAATTCCTACAAAGAAAAAGGAATTGACAAAGGCCATCAGCGGGAAACCAAACAGGAAAATCACAGCTGAAAGCATGGGCACAAGAAGGGCTGCCACAACCAGCAGCGCATTGATAGCCAGCATTCCCAAAGAATGGAAAAAGTGGCGGATTGACATAAAGAACGCATTAAACAGAGTTCTCTTAACCGGGTTGTAAAACTTGGCCTGAAGCGGGAATACAAACAGGGTAATGCAAACCCAGATAATCCCGAATGCCAGGAAAATAGCCATCATCACGGTACGCACGGTTGAGGCTTCAGTCTGTACCCGCATAAAGAAATACAGGTCAAATCCGATAATTGCACCTACTGCCATCAAAATCAGCCAGATAATCGTTGCCTGTTTGAAATTTTCTTTAAAGGATTTAAAAAAGGAACGAATCGTAGGTCCGTCTTCATCCCGTACCAGCTTCATCGTAACATAATAAACCGCTGTTGTGGAAGCGCCCATGGTTACAATGGGAATACTGCATACCACCCATAAAAGATTCAGAATCATAACATCAAAAAACTTTCCGATAAACCGCCAGACCGGGTTGTCGTAATTAAATAGTGAAGAAAGCATTCTTATCCTCCTGTTCTCTACTCCGATCCTGCCGCGGAGCATCTTTCCGGCTCAAAGAGCCTGAAAGTATTATAGCGAAAAAAAACACAAATTGCAACGTTCCCTCTGATTTCGGAATTTTTTGTCCCATCCCCGGTCAGTTTATGATATACTTATCCCATGCGGCTCTGCCGCAGGCAACACAGACAGAAAATGCTTTACAGAAAAGGAATGACTGCTTATGAAAATCACAGAAGAAACCATGCGCCAGCAGCAGGCTGGCACCTCATCCGGCAATGCGGAAACGCCGCCCGCGGATCTTCCGCCTGTTCATCAGCCTACAGAAAAAGAAAAACTGAAAGCCATGTCCCCCAGGGACAAGGCCTGGTATATCTGGACCTATTACAAATTTCATATTTTCGGCGCCCTTCTTCTGATTGTCGCCCTGTACGTTGTTGGCTCTTCTTTTTACAGAACCACCTTTGACACTGCCTTTCACTGTATGTATTTAAACAGCCGCGGAGAAGCAGATGTCAATTCCGCCCCCATTGAAAAGGATTTTGCAGAATGGATGCAGTTTGGAAAGAAGGAGCTGGTTGTCACGGAAACTGCATTTGTTTCCTTTGATGAAAAAGCAACCGAGTACAGTTATGCCATGATGGCCAAAATCACTGCTCTTGTTATGGCTCACGATCTGGATGTCATGATCGGAGATACAGAAAGCACGGATCACTATGCCTCCATTGGCGGTTTTGAAAATCTGGAAACGATTCTTCCTCCGGATGTACTTGCTCTGGTCCAGGATCGCCTTTACTACGCCCGGGATGAAGACGGAAAAACTTATGCCTGCGCCATTGATTTAAGCGGCACGGAATTTGCAGAAGTCTCCAATCTTTCACAGGAGCCCCCGCTTATGGGTCTGGTTGCCGGCGCTGAGAGAACCGAGAACTCCATCGCTCTGATCCGCTACATCTTTGATCCTGCTGTGACAAAATAATAAGGAATTTCAAGCTTCTTTAAAAGCCGGACAGACGCTGTGTTGTCCGGCTTTACTGCTGCCCGAAGCCGGCAGGAAAGCTCCTGCCTGGCATAAGCAATCACAGCCTCGCAGGCCTCTCCGGCATAGCCTCTGCGCCGGTAAGGGCGGAATATGTGATACCCCAGCTCCAGCCATTCCTCTGATTCCGCTGCTTCTGCTGCACCGCTCTGTCCGTCCTCTTCCTGACCTGCCGCCACACCGGCTGTTCCTACTAAAGCGCCGTCGGACTTGCGCACCAGCGCCCAGATTCCATATTCACAAAAACGATACTGATGACGGATATACGCATCCAGAAGCTCCGGAGTATAAAAGACTTTGTCGCTTTCTGTCTCCTCCTCCGGCTCTGCCGGAACCCTCGCGCCGTCTGCCATGGTAAACTCCCGTATCAAAAGGCGTTCTGTCTCACAGATTCTCCATGGAAGCCCCAGGCTGCGCCGCACAATCCGCTCCAGATATGCCTCATCAATGCCTGCCCGGCGGATCAAATCCTCTGCCTCCGCTTCCCCTGTCAGTCCTCCTGCCTCTCTTATTCCGCTATCTTCCGGAGTATTCTCATTTTCCCTCTCAGGCTCTGCCTCTGCCACATATTCTGCTCCCCACAGCCTTGCCGCCCCGCCTTTTTCCGTCACACCAACAAAGACTCTCCCCGCCGCTTTCGCAGCAAGGAGAGTCTCCTGCTCATCGGAAAGAATAACCGGGTACAAAACTCCGTCAACCAGAACCTTCCGCTCTGTTTTCATCGTTTCCGGATCACCTTTCTCTCTTTTTACTGAAAAACCAGTCTTTTAACCTTTTCCTGACAGCTCAGCACTTCTCCGGCTCGCCATACTCCTCGCCAAAGGTTTCAGCAGTCATGGATTTGATTTTCTGCTCCTTCAGCGGTCTGTCGCTGTAGTCTGTACGGGTTTCTGCAATCTTATTTACCACATCCATACCCTCTACAACCTTGCCGAAGGCAGCATATGCGCCGTCCAGATGCGGAGAGGTCTTGTGCATAATAAAGAACTGAGAGCCTGCAGAGTCTGGCATCATGGATCTTGCCATGGAAAGTACGCCCTCCGTATGCTTCAGATCATTCTTGAAACCATTCTGAGAAAATTCTCCTTTAATAGAATATCCCGGGCCGCCCATACCGGTTCCCTGAGGACATCCGCCCTGAATCATAAAGCCTTCAATCACTCTGTGGAAAATCAGTCCGTCATAAAAGCCCTTATTTGCAAGACTGATAAAGTTCTTCACCGTATTCGGTGCAATCTCCGGATAAAGCTCTGCGCGGATCACATCTCCATTTTCCATGGTGATAGTAATTTCTGGATTTTTCATTGTAAAATCTCCCTTCTGATACGATAATCGAAAGCCACGGCTGTTCCGTCCGCTTTCCCTATGTCCAGTTTAATGAAAGTACGCCGGATTGTCAACAGCAGAACGGTTCATTCACATTCTGTTCATAATTCATTCAAAAACCTTTTACATTAAGAACATGATTTCTTCACGATTTCCCCGTATACTATAAACATAAACAACAAGACGCGGTTGTTTATGAAACGCTTATAAGATTTTTTTCATAATACTCGAGCTGATAATACACATTATCAGCTCTCCTCCCTTTTTTACCTCTTTATAATGTTAAAAGTAAAAAAAGAATCTCTCTATTCCCGGAGAGATTCTTTTTTGTTGTCTCAATTCTGTTATCGAATACAGATATAAATCAGATACGCCGTGTACATTCCCAGCATAATCAGACCTTCCATACGGCTGATCCGCAGCTTGCTCCTGCACAAAAGCCAGGTAACCAGGCTGAATACAATCAGGCAGGCTGCATCAATCACTGCCAGTCCGTTTACCGCTACCGGCTTTACTGCTGCGGAAGCGCCCAGAACCATCAGAATATTAAAAATATTAGAGCCGATTACATTGCCCAGGGCCAGTCCGTTCTCCCCTTTTCTGGAGGCAACTACAGAAGTTACCAGCTCCGGAAGAGAGGTTCCCAGGGCTACTACAGTCAGTCCGACCAGGGTCTGGCTCATGCCCAGCGCCAGTGCAATTTCCTTAGCACACTTAACCACAAGATCGCCGCCGAATACAATAGCAGCAAGACCGCCCACAATATAAATCACGCAGCGCAGGGGAGTAATGGATTTGTACTCCTCCTCTTCAATCCTGTTTGACAGCGCATCCCGCACGGTCATGGCTACAAAAACCACAAACAGAACCAGAAGAATGATGGCCTCCGGCCGGCTCACAAAATGATCACCAATGATCATAACAAACAGAACCGCAGCCACTCCTACAGAAGCTGCATAATCCCACCGTAGCTGAACTGCAAAGGGACGGATTGCTCCGCAGGCGCCCAAAACAACCAGCAGGTTAAAAATGTTGGAACCAATTACATTGCCCACAGCAATTTCATTATTGCCTGCCAAAGATGCCGTAGTGCTTACTGCCAGCTCCGGCATACTGGTTCCAAACGCAACAATGGTAAGCCCGATAATAATACTGGGCACACGCAGCGTCTTTGCAATGGAAGAGCTTGCTTCCACAAAAAAATCTGCACCCTTGATCAGAAGTACAAATCCCACAATTAAAAGTGCGTACGTCAGAATCATTTTCCTTTTCCTCCTTTTGTAAATCCCATGTCCCCTTACCGTCTTTCTTTTTCGCAGGAAAGAATCAAAATTCCTTTCCTCCGCCGCATGGCGATCCCCGCGGTTTTTTTTATGTCATAGGACGCACTTTCCTATGACGATTAGGGTGTCAAAAGACACATTAACATTCATTGATTTTTGTTTGTACCTTGAA
>ENA-ORTP01000734-ORTP01000734.1-human-gut-metagenome-genome-assembly--contig:-NODE-734-length-38796-cov-3.164116_pt1 | contig 38796 bp, 33 predicted proteins | sample MGYA00241913_ERZ509190 | MGnify/ENA primary metagenome ERZ509190 (study PRJEB26280, sample SAMEA2338839) | human gut metagenome | biome: human gut; feature: human-associated habitat; material: faeces...
GGAAGAAGTTTGCAAAAATAACTATAGTGTAGTTAAAAAATTTCAAGAGAATACACTAAATGAGAAAAGAAATGCTTTTTATAAAAATTATATGATGATGGTTAAATAAGAAGGTGCACACAGATGAATAAAATTTTTGAGAAAATGTTTTTAGGCGGTGAATGGTCAGTTGCAATTAAACATAAAAATGAGGAATGTTTTCAAGTGCAGCAAGAAAATAATAAAGAATATTGGTTGGCAGATCCATTTATTTTTAAAAATGAAAATGAATACTTTTTGTTTTGTGAAGCTTATATGAGAAAGACGAATAAAGGAGTTATACGAGCGTTTAGAATAAAGGATAATTTGTCGTTAGAAGATTTAGGAAATGTGATTGAGCAGGAATATCATATGTCATATCCACAAGTATTTAATACTAAACACGGAATTTATATGATACCTGAAACAAGCGGAAATAGAACAATTGAATTATATAAGTGTATAGAATTTCCATTAAAGTGGAAACTTGAGAAAGTACTTGTAGAAGATATTTATGCTGTGGATTCCAATTATTTTAGTTATGCAAATAAAAATTTTTTGGTTACATATGTTTATGAAAAAGAAAAGCCGTATCTTGAGGTTTATACTGTTGACGAAAGATGGAATATTTCTCTTTTGCAAAAAAAAGAGTATAAAGAAAATACTGGAAGAGGAGCCGGAAATTTTATTATAAATAATGATTCTATCATACGCCCTACACAGAATCAGAAAAATAAATATGGAGAATCTGTTTATTTGAAAAAATGTACAATAGAAAAAGATACCTATAACGAAGAAGTGGTTTCTGAAATTTGTATAGATAAAATTCATATAAATGGGAGAAATGAATATAAGAGAATACATACATATAATATGATAGATAATATTGAGGTTGTAGATGTTAGATCTGAAACGATGGATTTATTTTTAGTATGGAAAAAGATAAAAAGAAGATTGTACAACAATCGTGCATAATAGAGACAAAGGTGAGTCTAATATGAAAAAAATATGTTTTGTAATAAACAAACTAACAGATGGTGGAGCAGAGCGAGTAACATCTGTGGTGGCAAATTGCCTTTTTAGAAGAAAAAAATATGAAATTGTAGTAGTTACATTTGAAAAGAACGAAGATGAAAAAGAGTATTATTTAGAAAAAGGAATCCAACGTGTAAATATGCCATTATCGAATTCTAATGGAATACTGGGAATGGTTAAAAATTTTATTAACATAAGAAAAAGATTATTGCTACTAAATTGTGATTGCTACATAGGAATAGATATTTTTGCTAATTTATTGGTGACATTTTTAGGGATGACATCAAAGTGTAAAATAATTATATCTGAAAGAAATGCTCCTAGACAAGTCGAATTACGAACAATCAATAAAATGTTACGAAAAATATTGTATCCATTTTGCGATAAAATAGTTTTTCAAACACAAGGTGCTTTAGAAGATTCTGATTTTTTTCTGCGAAAGAAAGGAATAATAATTCCGAATCCTATAAAAGAAAATTTACCTATTCGTGAGGCAAAAGAAAACGTAGTATGTGCGGCAGGAAGACTGGTTGCACAAAAGAATTACAAAATGCTGTTAGATGCTTTTGAACAAGTTGCTAAAAAACATCCGGAGTATAGATTATCAATTTATGGACAAGGTGTTATGAAAGAAGAATTGTCAAAATTGATAATAGAAAGGAGCCTTGAAAAAAATGTTATTTTGGAAGGGTATTTCGAAGATGTTCATAATGAGATGAAGAATAATGAAATATTTGTATTATCATCAGATTATGAAGGGTTGCCGAACTCATTAATGGAAGCAATGGCGATGGGATTTCCGGTTGTTTCAACTGATTGTCCTCCTGGAGGTCCACGCTCACTTATTGAAAATGGAAAAAATGGATACCTAGTTCCTGTTAATGATAGTGAAAAGATGGCCGAAAAAATCAACTATTTAATTGAAAATAAATCTATTCGTGAGAAAATGGGAAAAGAGGCGGAACGGGTTAGAAAGAAATATAGTGCAGAAATTATTGCTACGCAATGGGAAAGAGTTATAGAAGGTGTTTAAAATGAAGGAGAGGTCAATAAAATTAAACCATAATGAATTTCTTCTACTTTCAATAAATATACTTATGGTGCTTATTGCAATTATATTTTATGTAATGGGAATTAGCAATAAAAATGTTAGTTTTATGAGTATCGTGTCAGCGATAGTAGTTATTATAACTTTTAAAGTATTTCATAAAAATATTTTGAGTTTTGGTTTTGTTTTTGTTTTATATAATATGGTAATTCATTATGGATTTGGGATTATATATTTTTTGTTGAGTCCGGAAGCTGCAAAAAAAACGTATGCATCATGGACATTATCTTTTTTGAATTCATCTAATTATTCATTAGCTGTATTGATTTCAATTCTTGCTTTTGAGATGTTCACAATCCTATGGATATTAGGATTTAAGTCATATAATACGATAAGAACACAAAATGATGAGGGTTACTTGCAAAACAATAATGTTTTTTATGTTGCCGGAATAATTATGTTATTGCTTACATTAGTTTTTTTTGTGTTCTGTTTAGCAACAGGAGTTTTTTCTTTAAATAGTTCCTACCAAGAATATAGAGTTGCACTAACGGATAGCAGTCAGTTATATAATTATGTGCTTATTCTATATGCGACGGGGTTGGCTTATGTTGTTGCTGCATCAGACGGCATGAAGTTAAAGATAGGTATTATTATATTTATTTTGAGTGCGATTATTTTACTCTTGACAGGAAATAAGGGAGAAGTATTTTATGCAGTTTTAGCGGCATTAGGTATTATAGGATACAAAAAATATAAAATGAGTCCAAAAATGATTGCGTTAATTGCTTTGATAGTGTTTTTTGTCATTCCAATTGTTACAGCTACGAGAAGTGATGGAGTACTTAATAGTTCACAGGCGATAAAAGGTGATTTATATGAGCCGATTATGGAAATGGGAATGCAAATTAGGTGTGTAGTGTATTCGTTAGATAAAGTTGCTGATGGAACGTATAATTATATGTATGGTTATTCTTATATTAGACCAGTTTTGAGACTAATTGGTATTTTAATTATTCCTCTAAGAAATGTAAAAGATGTACCTATTGATTTTAATGCTGATTTTAGTGGAATGGGATTTACGCAGGTAGCAGAAAGTTATCTTAATTTTGGTATTATCGGATCATTGGCGGTATTCGGAGCGTTAGGGCTTGTCTTTGGAAGAAAAGAAGGAAAAAATCTTACAAATTCGAAATTATGTTTATATGGAAGTATTTTAGTGATTTTAATAAATATGTCAAGAAACACATTTGTTTTTGTTCCCGGTCAGGTGTTCCTTATGATACTTATGTATGTAATAATTGATTACTTTTCGAAAAAACAAAGGAATTTAGAATGAAAAATAGTATTATAAAAAAAACAGGTATATATTTTATTGGAAATTTTTCCTCAAAAATATTAATGGCTATCATTATCCCGATTTATGCATTTTATGTAACATCGGAAGATTTGGGAAACTTTGATTATGCCCAGACACTAATGTCGATTTTTGTACCGATTGCTTTTTTATCGGTGTGGGATGCAGTTCTAAAATATTCTATAGATAAAAAATAAAAGGAAAAAGAAATTATAAATAATGTTTTAGTTTTGACTGGAATTGCTACCATTATAGTGTGGGGAATATCGTTTGTTTTATGCAAGGTAGGTACACTAGAACATTTTGTCGCAATTTTATTGATGTTTTTATGCTATGGGTATGGACAGATTTGGCAGTATTTTGCAAGAGGATTAGGAAGAACTAAATTATATGTGATTAGTGGTATTACAAGTACAGTTGTGAATTTTACTCTTATTTCAATATGTGTAATATGGCTAAAAATGGGATTATCGGGTTTATATATTGCATATATCGCATCTCAGTTAAGCATTGTTTTGGTTATTGAAGGTAAACTTAGATTGTTAAGACAGTGCAATTTAAAAGATTGTAAAAAAAAGATTATAATCGAAATGATTTGTTTTTCTGCACCACTTACTTTAAATACAATTTCCAGTTGGCTTTTTAACGGATTTTCAAGATTTATTATTACAAACAGACTAGGTGCATTTGAAAATGGTTTATATGCATTTTCAAATAAGTTTGCTATTGTAATTACAATGTTTGGATCAGTTATTACAATGGCTGTTATTGAAGAAGCAATTATAAGTAAGAATAATAAAGTTGATGGGATGAAAGAAAGTAAAAGTGCTGAAGAATTATATATAGCAATATTATCGCTTGCTATTGTAGCAATGCCTGTTATAGCATTGTTTTATGAGTTTATTTCATCAAGCGAATATTATAGTTCAATTGTTTATGTACCATTATTACTTTTATATGCGGTCTTTAGTACATTGGCATCTAATATTGGTGCTCAATTTCAAGCATTAGAAAAAACGCAATACCAATTTGTTACAACTATAATAGGTTCAGGAGCATGTGCTGTAGTGTCGATATGCTTAATCGATAGATATGGAATATATTGCGTTGTAATTTCACAAGTTGTTGGGGCGTTATTGATGGTAATTTCAAGATATACTTTAGTTAATAAATATATGAAGTATAAATTTAATATTTCCAAAATGGTATTTATAACCGTTGTTTATTTAGCATTATCATATATATGTACACGTTGTAATTTGGTATTAGACATTATCGTTTTACTAGTTTCATTAGTGATATGTTTTGTGCTGAATAGAAAAATAATAGTTAATCTTTTTTTGGCAATTAGTAAATTAAAACGGTAATGTAATAGTGGGAGATAAAAAGTATGAGAAAAAGTAATGTTATGTTAAGAAACAAGAATATTCTAGTTACAGGAGCAGCAGGGTTTATTGGAAGTAACCTAATATTAGAACTTTTGAGAACGCAATCGCCAGTTAATATAATAGGAATTGATAATTTGAATGATTATTATGATATTTCAATCAAAGAATGGCGTTTGAAACAAATTGAAAAGACTGCACAGGAACATCAGGAATCAATTTGGACATTTATAAAAGGAAATATTGCAGATAAAAATGTGATAGATAATATTTTTGAAAATTATAAACCTTCTATTGTAGTTAATTTGGCAGCACAGGCAGGAGTTCGATATTCTATTACAAATCCAGATGTTTATATAGAATCTAATTTGATTGGCTTTTACAATATATTGGAAGCGTGCCGACATTCTTATGATAACGGAGAAAATGGAGTAGAGCATTTAGTTTATGCATCATCGTCTTCTGTATACGGAACAAATAAAAAGATCCCATATTCAACAGAAGATAAAGTGGATAATCCAGTATCGTTATATGCTGCGACAAAAAAATCCAATGAGCTTATGGCACATGCTTATTCGAAATTGTATAACATCCCATCTACTGGTTTGAGATTCTTTACAGTATATGGCCCGGCAGGACGCCCAGATATGGCATACTTTGGATTTACAAATAAACTGTTAAAAGGTGAGACTATTCAGATCTTCAATTATGGAAATTGTAAACGTGATTTCACATATGTAGATGATATTGTGGAAGGCGTAAAACGAGTTATGCAGGCAGCACCAGAAAAAAAGATTGGTGAAGATGGGCTTCCGATTCCACCATATGCTGTTTATAATATCGGAAACAATCAGCCGGAGAATCTATTAGATTTTGTAGATATATTACAGCAAGAATTAATTCGGGCGAAGGTGTTACCTGAAGATTATGATTTTGAAGGACACAAAAAGTTAGTTCCAATGCAGCCGGGAGATGTTCCGGTAACTTATGCAGATACATCCGCCTTAGAGAAAGACTTTGGATTTAAACCAGGTACAAGTCTCAGAGAGGGATTACGTAAATTTGCAGAATGGTATAAAGAATTTTATCAGGTACAGTAAAAATGCATTTATTTAGAATAAAAGGCAATTTAGAATGGAGGGTTTTAACATGAAGATAGCAGTGGCAGGAACTGGATATGTAGGATTATCTATTGCCACACTTTTATCTCAAAATCACGAGGTAACGGCGGTAGATATTGTTCCAGAGAAAGTTGAGAAGATTAATAAAAGGATCAGTCCTATTCAGGATGAGTATATTGAAAAATATTTAAAGGAAAAAGAACTGAATCTGGTAGCAACCTTAGATGCAGAAGCAGCATATAAGGATGCAGATTTTGTTGTGATTGCAGCTCCAACGAACTATGACAGCAAGAAAAATTTCTTTGACACGTCAGCAGTAGAAGCAGTCATTAAGCTGGTTATTGAATATAATCCGGATGCAATTATGGTTATAAAATCAACCATTCAGGTAGGCTATACTGCAAGTATCAGAGAAAAATTCCACTGTGATAATATTATTTTTAGTCCTGAGTTTTTACGTGAGTCAAAGGCGCTGTATGACAATCTGTATCCATCAAGAATTATTGTAGGAACAGACATTGAAAATGCAAGGCTTGTAAAGGCAGCGAATACATTCGCTGGATTACTGCAGGAAGGGGCTATTAAAGAGAATATTGACACTCTGATTATGGGCTTTACAGAAGCAGAGGCAGTAAAATTATTTGCTAATACATATTTGGCACTTAGAGTTTCTTACTTTAACGAATTGGATACTTATGCAGAGATGAAAGGATTAAACACACAGCAGATTATTAATGGTGTGTGCCTTGATCCAAGAATTGGTTCTCATTATAATAATCCGTCATTTGGATATGGTGGATATTGTTTACCAAAAGATACGAAGCAGCTTCTTGCAAATTATGAGAATGTTCCACAGAATATGATGAGTGCTATTGTAGAATCGAATAGAACACGTAAAGATTATATTGCAGACCGAGTTCTTGAATTGACTGGTGCATATGAAGCAAATGATGACTATGATGCCAGTAAGGAAAAGGAAGTGGTTGTAGGTGTATATCGTCTTACCATGAAATCTAATTCAGATAACTTCCGTCAGTCCTCTATACAGGGAGTAATGAAGCGAATTAAAGCAAAAGGAGCTACGGTTATTATTTATGAACCAACACTGGAAGATGGAAGTACTTTCTTTGGTAGCAAGGTTGTAAATGATTTAGAGAAATTTAAGGAACAGAGTCAGGCAATTATTGCAAATAGATACGACAGTTGTCTGGATGATGTACAGGATAAAGTATATACAAGGGATATTTTTAAAAGAGATTAAAAATGTAATAAGGGCAGAATATTGATAAAGATATTCTCAAATAAAGGAGAATACAGTTTTTATGTGTGGAATAGTTGGTTTTACTGGGACACAGCAGGCAGCACCTATTTTGTTAAATGGTCTGTCTAAATTAGAGTATCGAGGGTACGATTCGGCGGGAATCGCTGTGCGAGATGGGGAGCATCTGGCACAGGTGGTTAAAGCAAAGGGAAGATTAAGCAATCTGATTGAAAAAACAGATGAAGGAAAAGCGTTGATAGGAACATGTGGAATCGGACATACACGTTGGGCAACACATGGCGAGCCAAGTCAGATTAATGCACATCCGCATGTATCTGGAAATTGTACAAGATCAGGTTCTGGTGAAGTAGAATCAGAGGTGGTTGGAGTACACAATGGTATTATCGAAAATTATACGGAACTTAAAGAAAAATTATTAAAACATGGTTATACTTTTTATAGTCAGACTGATACAGAAGTAGTAATCAAATTAGTGGACTATTATTATAAGAAGTATAATCTCGGACCGATTGATGCGATTGCCAAAACGATGGTTCGTGTGCGTGGTTCTTATGCCTTGGAACTTATGTTCAAAGATTATCCAGGAGAAATCTGGGTGGCAAGAAAAGATAGCCCGATGATCATTGGCGTAACCGATGGAGAAACCTATGTTGCTTCTGATGTACCTGCCATTTTAAAATATACAAGAAACGTTTATTATATTGGTAATCTGGAATTTGCAAAATTAACACCGGGAGAAGCACATTTCTTTAACCTTGATGGAGACGAAATCGAGAAAGAGACGACAGAAATTAAGTGGAATGCCGAAGCTGCTGAAAAAGCTGGATTTGAACATTTTATGATGAAAGAAATTCATGAACAGCCGAAAGCAGTGAAGGACACTTTAGGATCTGTAATAAAAGATAAGAGCATTGATTTATCCTCGGTTGATCTTACAGAAGATGAAATTCGGGGATTTGATCAGATTTATATTGTTGCATGTGGTTCCGCATGGCATGTTGGAATGGCTGCACAGTATGTAATAGAAGATCTGACAGATATTCCGGTAAGAGTGGAACTTGCTTCGGAGTTTAGATATAGAAGAATGTCATTAAATAAAAACTCTCTAGTTATAGTGATTAGTCAGTCCGGAGAGACTGCAGATACGCTGGCTGCGTTACGTCTGGCAAAGGAAAAAGAAATCACAACTTTGGCAGTTGTAAATGTTGTTGGCAGCAGTATTGCACGTGAAGCAGATAAAGTGTTCTATACACTTGCCGGGCCGGAAATATCTGTGGCAACAACAAAGGCTTATAGTGCTCAGCTTGCAGCAATGTATTGTCTTGCTGTTCAGTTTGCAAAAGTCAGAAATATGATTACAGAAGAACAGTATAGCAGTTATATTTCTGAGTTATTGACGATTCCGGAAAAGATCCAGAAAATATTACAGGACAAGGAAAGACTTCAGTGGTTTGCTGCGAAATACGCAAATGCACATGATGTATTCTTTGTTGGCAGAGGAATTGACTATGCGATTTCTCTGGAAGGAAGTTTGAAGTTAAAGGAAATTTCATATATTCATTCGGAAGCATATGCGGCAGGAGAATTAAAACATGGTACGATCAGTTTGATAGAACCAGGAACTTTGGTAATCGGTGTATTGACACAAAGTAATCTTTATGAGAAAACGATTAGTAACATGTTGGAATGCAAGAGTCGTGGGGCATATCTGATGGGATTAACAACATATGGAAAATATGAGATTGAAGATCAGGTAAACTTTGCAGTATATGTTCCAAAGATTGATGAGCATTTTGTAGGAAGCCTTGCAGTGATTCCGTTGCAGTTAATGGGATATTATGTCAGTGTGGCGAAAGGTCTGGATGTAGACAAGCCAAGAAATCTGGCAAAGAGTGTTACTGTGGAATAAAAATATTTGAAATTGGTACTCTGGGTTGGCATAGAGATAGATGTCAGCCCAGAGTGTTAATATAATTTGATTGGATTGACACGAAAATGGGAAGGCCAAAAAAGAAACCAGGATATGATCCGGAAAAGATAATGGAGCAGTTTACGAACTGCATTGCTGAAGCATATATGTCTGGAGCAGGCGGTGAATCAGCAAATTCATTACGGCAAATATCAGAGCAGTTCAGCATTACCTTAATGAAAACACGAAAAATATTAATTACGGCGGGTGTGTATCATACTGAACTTAGTGAGCAGGTTATTTCGCTAAGGGAAAATGGGAAAAGCATTTCAGAGATTATGCAGGAGACTGGACTGAGCAGATCTTCGGTTCATTCCTATTTGCCGTATACTAAAATGATATACAATGCGGATGAATTAAGCCTGTATGCAGAGAGGTGTAGATTGTACCGGGAAAGAAAACAGGCTGTTGAAAAACTGCATTGTTGCATCGCTAAATCCTTTGAATTACTGGAAAATCATTTGTGGGAGACGTTAAAATTGTTTTCAGGCTATTCTTTTACGACTGTAAAAGGGTTAAGATTTCATTATACGGTCAATGGAAATGAAATCCTGATTGACCGGAAAAAGAAAGCAATAACCAGAAGTAGTGTAGACATTGCTCTGAAAGAAGCGATGGAGATGAAGGGAATTGTAAACGGACCGAAGAAATTAAATGTTTTTGGAGCAAGTTATCTGTACTCGATTTTCTTGCGGTTTGGTCTGATTAAAATGGAAAGGGAATAGAATGGATATTTACCAGATATGGACAACATATAATAAGAAATGGTCGAAATATGAGATATTGGCATTTAGTGTATTGCTGATCTTGACAGTCATCGTAGTAGCAGGATGCGTATGTAGAAAAAAGATTAATCTAATTCAGGCAGTGGCTGTTGTGGTGATGGTAATATTTCTTGGAATTGTATTTGGCTCTACGGTATTTACCAGAACAAGTACCGTTCGTCAGTATGAATTGATACCGTTTTGGTCATGGAAGGCTATTTGGAAATATAAAGATTGGACGTTGCTAAAAGAAAATCTTTTGAATTGTATATTGCTGTTTCCGGCAGGAGCCTTATTACCGATAATTGTAAATCATAAAGTGAAATGGTATCGGGCATTATTGTTTGGAATTCTGGTATCCGCAGTAATAGAAACCAGTCAGTTGGTATTAATGCGTGGATTATTCGAATGGGATGATATGATTCATAATGGACTTGGGTGTATGATCGGAAGTATGATAATCAATTTTTTAAGCATCAACTTTCAAATTTTTTATGAAAAATAATGTGAACTTCCTGAAAAAAGTACCCTAAAGACTGTTTTCCCCATCCCTCACCAGTCAATATCATCATCTCTTCCCTCAATAAACGCCAGGATATCATCCAGTGATCTGTCGCTATGAGAATACGCTTCATAAAGAGTAGTTTTTATCTTTTCAGGCCTTCTCTCGGGATATCTCTCTTCAAGCAGCTTTTGAAGTTCTTCTGTCATAGCATCATACTCTTTGCGATTGACAGCGATCTTATTCTGGATTTTTTCGATTCGCTTATCCAGTGATTCCATTCGTTTTTTCTCTGCGTTGGTTAAATTCTTTTCCTTGATCATCATGATTTCTCCTCTGCAGATGACGTGATAAATGCCAGGATCTCATCATATGAGCGGCGGCTGGATTCTAATGCTTTTAGAAGTTCATCTCTCTGATATGCTTTTCGTATATCGTATAACTTTTTCAATTCATCCACCGCTTTTTCATAGGCTTCTCTTGTTCTTGCTACTTTTGCTTCAGCCTGTTCGATTTTAAATTCCAATGTTTGCTCACTGTTTCTACGCATTCTTGCCATTTTTTCTTCTCCTTTAGTCCTCGTCCGTCCTATCTTGCAGTGTCTTTTCGATTTCTTTTGCCTGGTTCCGTACATTTCCTTCGTTTAAACCGAATGCGTCCAGGATGGTCTTCTGTGTGGCTGTGACGGCATGATCCAGCCTGTAAAATCCATCCAGATGCCTTATCATGACAATCTTTTCCAGTTCCTTCAGTGCTGCCGGTACTGTCATATAATTTGGTTTCTTCAGCATCTTTTCGCATTTATCTTTCAATGCGGTATAGATCCTGCTTCGCAGGATCAGTGCTATAAACTGAATGAATATCTTGGAAGAAAGTGCTTCCTCTGAACAGACCCGCATGCTCTTATTTCCAAGATAAGACTTGTCACTTCGAAATAGTTTTTCTGATGCATCCCTGCTCTTATAGATATCTATCGCTTCTTTTGCTGTCATGTTATCCGATGATACGATAGCAAAATATCCGGCAAGGGATAGCTCTTTTTCTACCGCCATCGTGTTTTCTTCTGCCAGTTTCAGCGTTTTTCCATCTTGCTCAAAATGCAGATAGAAATATTTCCTGATCTCCGAACCAAAAGCTGTACATTCTTTTCCGATACATTTGTTCAGATATTCTTTCAAACGACGTATTTTCTGTTTGATCTCCTGCTTTTCCCCATAAGCTCTGCCATCACTGTAGTAGATATGGATATTCCTCTTTTTCTGATCCCCTTCATACAGATACTGTTTGACGGTTGTGCCGTATACATCATATCTGTCATTATACTTTGTCCTGCTGTTTTCAAATTTTCCGTGATTTTCAAGTATGATATCACTGATGAATTCCTTCATTCCTTTGACCATGATCAGAAAGCTGTAACCATTCTGTTCCATATAGGATAGATTTTTTCTGCTGAAATATCCTCTGTCCAGGATAAATCCAAGATTGCGATATCCATATCCCTGTGCTTTGTCTATCATGCAGGTTAACTGAGAAACATCATTGATACTTCCCGGATACATTTCATAAAAAAGTGGTTCCCGGTTCGCTGCATCATAGGCAACAGAATAATTAAAGATCGGAAGTCCTTCATCAGCTTTAGCTTTTCCATACTCCACAAGATCGATATCTCCAGCCTGACAGTTCTTATTTGTTGAATCATAGGAAATATAGATCCTTTGTCTCTTATTTCTGGATTTATTCCAGCTGTTCAGAAACCCCACTGATTGTTCTGGTTTGATCTTCTGGAGAAAATCCGAGACTTTAGAATCTGTATATATCCTCATATCTGGTGTGAAAAGAGCATGATTGTATGCATAGTCCGGATAATACTGACCGGCATTGTTTTCAGCAATGATGCTGTAGCAGGCCAGATCCAGAAGAAATCCCGCATCCTGATCATCCATATATTCGCTTAATGTTTCTCTCAGCCTGCAGTCCCGGATCACCTTGTGCAGTACGACATAAGGACCAATATTCAGGTATGGACTTCTATCTGTACGGCTGATCTCTTTCGGAATCTCTGCTTCCGGAAAATACTTCAGGAAGTTTTCGTTTGGCGTCATCTTATTCGGATCATCTGGATCTACCCTGCCAATAGAGGCACGTTTGGGATAAGTGTATTGCTTGACCGGGTCGTAAATGCGGTCGTATTCATACTCTATGTATGTGTGTCCTCCACGATTTTTTCGTACAAGTTTTCCAGGAACAACCGGAATATCAACCTTAAATTTCAGGAACATTTGTGCCTCCATCCTCCTAGATAGTTTCTCATAATTATAGGGTATAAATACCCTATAATTATTCTATCATAAAATCCGGTAATTTGCAAGCAAAATGCTCGAAAACCCCGGATTTTCAATGTTTTTTAGATTCTGTATTTTACCCAAAACCTGTTTAGGGGACATTTTTCAGGAAGTTCACATATCGGCATTTATTTTGCCGACAGATGTCCGTGCATATGCATGTGAACATGAGTGGGGAGACTGGGAGGTATTTATCGAACCCAAATGCAACAGAGAAGGCAGGCAATATCGGCAATGTACTAAATGTTACACAACTGAATATGAAGACATCCCGGCAATTGGTCACCATACATGGAGTAATTGGTTTACCGATCGACCTGCATCTTATAATAGAAACGGGGTGCAAAGTAGATATTGCGAATACTGTGACATTGATCAGTATCGTGAGCTGCCTAAAAAGAAGGCAAGCGCTAAACAACGCAAACTTATCAAGGCTGTTAGAAAATATTTTTCTGCTGCGAAAAAGTACAATCCCTCAAAATTAAATAATTGTTTTGTAAAGAAGACTTCCGGAAGTTTCTTTTCCGACAAGAAATATATGATTAAATACTGCAGAAAATATAATAAAGACAATATCAGCTATGACATCAAGAAAATTTCTATCAAAGGAAAGACGGCTACCGTTAAGGTTGAGGCTACTTCAACAGATGCCTATGATGTTTTTTACGCTTCTTTTGCCGATGCCGTAGATTACTCTATCGCGCATCCAGGTATATCTACCACTGCCTTTAATAATTATTTTTCAAAACAATTGAAAAAGAACACACGGCTTTATGACATCAGCGATATAACAACCGTAGTCAATTTTTCATATAAAAAGGTTGGCGGAAAATGGAAAATCAGCAAAAATACTCTGGCCATTCGTGATATAGCCAATTGCAGATATGAAGAAGCTTACGAAGATTATTTCTAAAGACAACGTCCCCTCTGGCATAAGTCAGAGGGGACATATTAAATCAACTTAATATCCTTACCCGGGCAACTGGAGAGGGGTGATTCCATCCGTTTCGGAGGTCTTACGAAAGGGGTGGTAATTATGAGTACATATGAGGAATTTATGATTATACTAACCACGGTTAATGTAGTGATTGCCATTCTGAATTTTACCCATAAAAAATAATCGCCCTGCCTCTGGAAAAGTAAGAGCGATTATCTTTTAATTACTTGAATTTCCCGGAGTGGATAGGCTTCATCTATCTTCTCCAGTTGTCTTGTTAAGTATATTATATGTCCAATATACTGAATTGTCAATTCAAAAATCCGCCCCTGCGCCAACAGGAGCGGAGAATCACAGGATTCCTTCCCAACAAGAATCCTGCACCCGTAATCAATACGGGTATCTCATTATTAGACCACGGGTCCGAAGATGACCGCAGTACGTTCCGGAATATAGTATCATCTTCGGGCAGCCATCGCAAGCGGAACTTTTGTTCCCCGCTGGCTGTTATTTTTGTACCCATTTTTAAGGAGGGACGGTGCATATGTGGATTGAAGAATTGAAAAACGGAAAGTATAAATTTGTTGAACGCTACGAAGACTATCTGACTGGTAAAACCAGAAAGGTTTCCGTAACATTGGAAAAAAATACTGCTTCTTCCCGGAAGCAGGCGCAGGCGGCTATCACTGCAAAAATTGAGAAAGCCTTAAAAAAAGACTATGCCCCGGCAAAAGATATTACCCTGAATGATCTGATAGAGGAATATCGCAAAGATCAAATCTTGACTGTAAAAAAATCTACCTATAACCGGAACTATTACGGTTGCAACACCTTAATGCATATGTTGGGAGAAAATACTCTGGTCGACCGAATGACCGCCCGATATGTACACAATTCGTTCCTCGCCAGTGGAAAGGAAAACAGCACGCTCAACGAGCATCTGACGCGCCTAAAGGCGCTGATCCACTGGGGATACAAGCATGACTTAGTAAAAGATATTTCTTTTCTGGGCAAAATTGAAGCCTTTCCGGACAAATCACACCGGGAAAAGATTCAGGACAAATTTCTGGAATCCGCAGAAGCTAATCTTCTTCTGGGTAATATGGCTGTAGATAAGTGGAGGATGCTTACAAAATTTTTACTCTTGTCCGGTCTTCGGTTTGGCGAGGCCGCTGCCCTCAATATCTCCGATCTGGATTTCAAAGAAAGGACTATTCATATAAACAAGACTTACGACATTAATAATGACGTCACCACCACCCCCAAAACGTTCTCTTCTATCCGTCAAGTTTACATACAGGACGAATTACTGGATTTGTGCCGGATCATCCGATACAACGCCCTCTGTCAGCGTATAGTAACCGGATGCGATCTTCTCTTCCAGGACAACGGAAAACACATCGCTTACTATTCTTTTAATAAATATCTGAAACAAAACTCTTTGAAAATCATCGGCAGATCTATCACGCCACATGTGCTACGTCACACACATGCCAGCCTGCTGATTGAACAGGGATTGTCTCTTGATATCATCGCACGGCGTCTGGGGCACGAAAACAGCAACATCACAAGGCGCATCTATATCCATATCACAGAGCGCCTGAAAGAAAAGGAAAATCAGATTATTGCTGGGATAAAAATTTTATGATTTGCCCCTTTTTGCCCCCTTTTGAAAAAAAACCCCTGAGAACCGCTTAAAATAAGGCTCTCGGGGGTTTTCTCTATGCGGATAACAAGACTTGAACTTGCATGAGCGATATTGCTCACTAGAACCTGAATCTAGCGCGTCTGCCAATTCCGCCATATCCGCTTACGAGTATTGATATTACCATACTTTAAAATGAAATGCAAGTACTTTTTCAAATTTTTTTAATTTTTTTATTTGTTCCATCATTTTAACAAACAGCTACTTTATTATGGGAGAATTTCCATATGAGCATGAACACATTTTATATGGAAATTCTCCTGCTTTTTTACTTAGACCATAATTCCCTGGTGCTTGTCATCACTCCGGCGCATCCTGCTTCTTTGCATTTCCGCAATTTTTCTTCCGTATTAACAAAACCGGCAATATAATAATCACCCTGCCATGTTTCCTGAAATTTAGGAAGAAATTCCAGCGCATGATAGTATGGTCTCAATTCTATGGCATCAATTTTGAGATCCTTTACAAAACGCAACGCATTGGCGACAGAAATGGAATCAATAAGGGTAACTCGATAAATTAATTTCACTTTCAGATTTTTCATCATACTGAGTTTTGTAATGTTAGAACCCATAACAGCATCCACATGATAGAGCTGTTTTAACATCTGAAAAGCTATTTTATCGTTTCCCAGACCACCAACCAGTTCATGATTAATCAGCACCTTTTTTCCTGCCTGATGGCATATGTTCGTCCATTGCTGCAGATTCCCTATATGTATCCCCGATGGCTGAACATACATATTCGGCAAAGACAATGCGTAATTTAAGTATTTCATTTCTCTTACTGATGGTATTACCTGAAAATCTTTTCCCATTATTTTTCCCTGTCTACTTTTATTTTATCGTTTTGCATGCCACCAGCGCAATCTTGCTGCCGGCCAGATTCTCTTTGATGATCTGTCCCATTGCCACCGGTGCAGTAACCAGAATATGGTTAATTTCTTCCATGGCTGCAAACATCAACTCTTTTGGAATCGGCTTTTCTGATTTAACTGGTAAAAGTTGTTCTTTTCCGTCAATCTGCACATAGACCGTGCTGGTCAACATTCTTTCCGGATTGATCCATTCTTTTTGGGCAAATAATTCACCTCTTGGGCATTTATTTCCCTCTACCTGTATTACGGTGTTCTGATCACCGATTGTGACGTTCAGAGCGCAACCGGAAGGGCAGGTTGTACAGCACATCGTTGTCTTTTTCATTTTCTCATCCCCCTTTATTCCTCGGATTCCACTTCTACCTCAACACCTGCGGTAATCTCTCCCAGCACATCTGCTTTTATATTTACCGTTTCCATAATACTAGGTACAAATTTCCTATATGTCTTTCCTTCAAACAGTATCTGCTCTCCTGCCGTAACTTTAATCTTTCCCTGTTCTACCGGTTTTCCCACACGGAATTTGATTTTAATTAAATCTGTTTTTTCCGGATCAATCTCTGATGGCACCGTATATCTTACCAAACCTTTTGATGATACCGGGATACTTCTTTCTGTTTTTTCTGCCTTTTCTGCGACGTATTTCGCAGCAAACTGCCCTGCGTCTTCTGCTTCCTTCGTGACCTGATCCACCAAATCATGCACATGCAGTACATTTCCGCAGGCAAAAATGCCTTCTACGCTGGTCTCCAGTGAATTATCTACCTCTGGTCCATTGGTGATTGGATTTAATTTTACCCCGGCTTTTTTTGATAATTCATTTTCAGGGATCAAACCAATGGATAACAGCAACGTATCACATGGAATAATCTCCTCCCGGGATCGGCTGAAGATGCTCATCGACTGCAGCCACTTCTACTGCCTGCACCCTTTTCGAGCCGATTACTTTTGTTACCGTTGTACTGAGATGTAATGGAATACCAAAATCATCCAGACAGTTTTTAATGTTCCGGTAAAGTCCGTTGGCATACGGCATTAATTCATATACGCCTACAACCTTAATGCCTTCCAGCGTCAGTCTTCTTGCCATGATCAGACCTATATCGCCCGAACCTAAGATTACTCCCTGGTTCCCCGGTTTAAAGTTTTCCAGATTAACGTACCGTTGTGCCAGCCCTGCCGTAAATACACCGGCAGGTCGGGTTCCTGGGATTTTAATCTGTCCGCGAGTTCTTTCCCGGCATCCCATAGCCAGAACAATTGCTCCTGCTTCAAAAATCTGCATTCCTTTTTCCGTCATGGCAATCACATGACGATCGTTGGTCACATCAATGACCATCGTATTCAGATAGCAAGCAATATCTGTTTCTCCGATCTTATCGACAAACCGCTGCGCATATTCCGGGCCGGTTAATTCCTCCTTAAATACATGGAGTCCAAAACCACTGTGAATACACTGATTTAAAATTCCGCCCAGCTCATCATTTCTTTCCAGCACAGCTACACTTTTTACGCTTTCTCTTGCTTTTAATGCTGCCGCCAGCCCTGCTGGACCGCCTCCGATTACAACGACATCATACTTTAATGTATTCATTCTCTCACCTCACCCTTTTAGCTTTCCAAACAATACCTGTGTGCCTTTTTCTTCAAACAATACTTCTTCCTCCGGTATACCCAGTTCTCTTGCGAGAATCTGCATAACCTTATATTGGCAGAATCCACTCTGACATCGTCCCATGCCAGCTCTTGTTCTTCTTTTTACACCTTCTACTGTTTTCGCTCCCAGAGTGCGGTGAATCGCTGCTACGATCTCTCCTTCCGGAACAGTTTCGCACCGACATACAATTTTTCCCCACTGAGGATTGTTTTGAATCAAAGCATCCTTTTCTTCCAAACTCATTTCACTGAAATCTGGTATCGGCTGACGATATGGATTATAATCTATTTTATCCCGAATATCCAGTCCGGCATCTGCCAAAAGATCCCTTACATATTCGGCAATGGCCGGGGAAGAAGCAATTCCCGGCGACTGAATTCCCGCAGCATGAATAAATCCTTTGACCGTTTCAGATTCCCGGATATAAAAATCATTTCCATTATCCAGCGCAACTGGCCTCTGACCGGCAAACGTACGGATAACGCATCGTTCGTCAAACTCAGGAAGAAGTTTTTTTGCTCCTTCGATCAATTCCCGTATGCCGTGCGCATCATTGGTAACATCATATTTATCTTCTCTCATGGTGGCTGTAGATCCAATCAGACAGTTCCCTGAAACAGTAGGAATCAGGGCTATACCTTTGGTATCTGGTCCCGGACATGGAAACATGACTGTGTTAATAGGAACAACTTTGTCAAGTACACATATATTCCCATGGCGACCTTCCATCTTATATTCATGTATACCTGCCATTGCTGCGACATCGTCCGCATGTACTCCCGCTGCATTAACAATAAACCGTGTCTCATATTCTCTGTCTTCCGTACATACAAGGAAATCTTCCGGTGCACGTTTGATAATCTTGCGTACTTTCTGACACAATGCCAGTTCCACACCATTTTCCATGGCGTTTTCCATATACGCAATCGCCACTTCAAAAGGATCAACCATGACCGTCGTATTCGCCAGTAATGCACCCAATGCTGCCTTGTTAATATGCGGTTCTCTTGCCTGAAGTTGCTGGGCATTTAATTTTTCTACACCTTCCACACCATTGATTCTTGCATTTTCCAGCAATTCATCGACTTTCTTCAAATCTCTCTCTGAATATGCAACGACCAATGTTCCTGTGTGTCTGATATGAAATCCCAGTTCCTTCGATAAGCGTGGAAACATTCTGGCTCCCGGAGGATTCAATTTCGCCTTTAATGTTCCCGGATGCGGATCATATCCCGGATGGATTACTCCTCCGTTTTGTTTTGTTGCCGAAACAGCAACATCCGTACCAGCTTCCAGCAAAATAGTTTTCAGCTGATACTTCGCCAGTTCATGGGCAATCGCTGTTCCCGTGATCCCTCCGCCAATAATTAACACGTCATATTTCATGTCTGCATTCCTCCTGTCAATATGTTCTATAACCAGTCTTTACTCTTCTCCACGGCTTTACACCATTGCTGATATAATTCCTCCCTTGTAGTATCATCCATCTGTGGATAGAAAATTTTATCTGCTTCCCACAATTCTTTGATTTCTTCTTCGCTCTTGAAGATACCACAACCAAGACCTGCCAGATAGCATGCACCCAATGCCGTCGTTTCAATATCTTTTGGACGAACTACTCTACAATTCAGAATATCTGCCTGGAACTGCATCAGGAAATCATTCTGTGACGCTCCGCCGTCTACTTTTAATTCTTTTAATTTAATGCCGGAATTACGTTCCATTTCTTCCAGCAGATCTCTGGTCTGATAAGCCATTGATTCTAATGCTGCTCTTGCCATCTGTTCTTTTGTCGTGGCTGCGGTAATCCCGATCAGCATTCCTCTGGCGCCGGTATTCCAATGTGGTGCACCAAGACCAGTAAAGGCCGGAACAAAGTAAAGACCTCCATTATCCGGGATACTTGCCGCCATTTGTTCTGTTTCCGCAGCAGTTTCTACAATATTCATTTTATCTCTTAACCACTGAACAACCTGACCGGCAATCAGGATACTGGCACCCATGGAATATTTAACTTTCCCGTCTTTTCCCCAGGCTACAGTTAATAAACCTTTTTCTGTTTCCGGTGCATTGTCTCCTGTGTACATTAAAGGAACCGCGCTGGTACCATATGTATTTTTCGCCGAACCTTCTTCGAAGCATGCCTGCCCAAATAAAGCGGCTGACTGATCTCCCGCTATACCGGTAATCGGAATCGGTACGCCAAAATATTCAGGATCCGTATAGCCAAATACACCGACAGATGGCTTAATCTCCGGAAGAATCGCCGATGGAATGTTCAACATTTGCAGTAATTCTTCATCCCATTTTAATTCATGGGCATTCATCAACATACTTCTTGCCGCATTGGAATAATCGGTTGCGTGCACTTTCCCTTTTGTCAGATTATACAACAGCCAGCAGTCAATGCTTCCGAATAACAGTTCTCCCTTTTCTGCCTTTTCCTGTGCACCCTCTACATTATCCAGAATCCATCGTATTTTTGAACCTGAATATGTTGGATCAATGACAAGCCCAGTTTTTTTATTGACCATATCATTGCATCCTTTTTCTATAAGATCTGCACAAATGTCCGCAGTTCGACGACATCCCCATACAATAGTTTTTGCAATAGGTTCTCCCGTTTTCTTGTCCCAGACAGTCGTTGTTTCTCTCTGGTTGGTAATTCCGATGGCTGCAATGTCCTCTCCTGTTAATCCAGCTTTTTTAATTGCACTTTGCGCCATTCTCAGCGTTACGTCCCAGATCGTTTTTCCATCCTGCTCCCACCAGCCTGAATTTGGATAAAACTGTTCATATTCTTCGTAATCATAGGCAATCGTTCTTCCCTTATTGTCATAGACTACTCCTCTTGAACCTGTTGTTCCCTGATCCATAACTAAAATAAACTGTTTCATGTGATAACCTCCTTTATAATCACAGGCTTTTTATATCCTGTATAAGTTCCAATACCCCATATATTCCATCTCGTTTTTTCTTTTATCTCTGTCTTCTCCCGTAACATAAATATTTCCTGCAGAATACAAAAATCCTGCCTGACAGACTACTCTTCTCCAATCTGATCAGGCAGGATACCTACTCTTTCCTACACAACTATTTTGTTATCAGGATAAACCATATTGCTTTATGCCTCTGGCATATCTTTATAGAAAATCTCCAGAATTTCTGCTGCTGATGCTGCACCAGGATCCAGATGTCCAATAGCACGTTCACCCAGACGCATTGCCCGACCTTTTGTTGCTACAATATTTCTGGTGTATTCCAGACCTTCTTTTCCAGCCTCCACTGCTTTAGCCATCGCTTCTTTGGCAGGAGTTCCTGCTTCATATTCTTTTCTCAGTGTTTCTATGGCAGGAACAAAAGTATCCAGCATTGTTTTTTCCCCGGTTGTTGATTTACCACGTTTTTTGATGATGGCAACACCTGTTTCCATCATTTCAATAAATTCGGCAAAGGTTGCACCCTCTTCCGGACCTTTTTTCTTAATTGGAAGACCAAATTTCATGAAGAAGCTTCCATAAAGAGGACCTGATGAACCGCCAACTTTATCTAACAGGGCTGTTCCGACATTTTTATATAAATCTTTTACACTAAGATCCTTCCAGTCCTCAATATTTTTATTTACCTCACGAAAACCAATGGAAAGATTCATCCCATGGTCCCCGTCGCCAATCGCAGAATCCAATTCTGTGAAATATTCTTTTCTTTCTTCTGCCAGTACAATCAAATCTCTGATTACCTGTACAAAATATTCTTTACTTAACATATACTCACTCATATCCGTCGCCTTTATTTCTGTGTAAAATATGGAGTATCACATGGAGCATCCATCAATTCTTTTAATTCATCATCCAGTTTCATTAATGTCACAGACATCCCAGCCATATCCATGGAACATGCAAAAGGTCCAACTAAAGCTTTATATACTTTAATGCCTTTTTCTTCCAGAATCTGCGCTACTCTTCTGTAGCAGATATGAAGGTCGATCAATGGTGTAGCTCCAAGGCTGTTTACCAGAACATAAACTTCGTCGCCTTCAACGTATGGAAGATCTTTCAGGATTGGTTCCATGATTTCGTCAATGACTTTATCCGCAGTATCGATTTTTCCTCTTCTTACTCCTGGTTCTCCGTGGATACCCATACCAATTTCCATGTCGCCGTCTTCCATATCAAAGATTGGGCCACCTTTGGATGGTAAAGTTGCAGAGGACATTGCCACACCCATAGAACGGGTATTTGCATTTGCTTTTTCTGCTGCTGCGACAACCGCATCAAGATCAGCACCTGTTGCTGCTTTAGCGCCAGCTACTTTAAATACAAAGAAATCACCGGCGATACCACGTCTGTCCGGAATATTTTCAGAAGAAACCACATCATCTGTAACGAGAACAGTTTCTACCCGAATGTCATCTTCTTCGTCCGCTTTTTCAGCGCCCATATCGAAGTTCATAACATCTCCTGCATAGTTACCATATAAGTAGATGCAGCCTTTTCCGTTGTCACAGGCTTTTGCTGCTGCGTAACAAGGATCTGGAGATGGAGAGGTATTGATATTACCGATAACAACTGCATCTGCAAAATCTTCTCCAACATAACCAATAAATAAAGGCTCATGTCCTGATCCTCCACCGATGATCACGCCGACTTTATCTTTTGTCCCTGCATCGTTTGCTACGACAACTCGTCCCTGTGCCTCATCCAGATCACACATTTTAACATATTCCTTATGTGCTCCCACATAACCTTCAATCATCTCTTCAACTACATCATACGGATCATTAAATAATCTTTTAATTTTCGCCATAACCTTTTACCTCCTGTTATTTAGGTCTTCATATTTTACTTAATCTGATCATCTCTTGCGAGACAGTCCTCAGATCTTATGTACTTTTGCCGCCTCTTCTGATACACGAATCACTTCATCCACATCATCACTGATCACAGCCTGAACCACACCGGCCAGTGCGCCTTCAACGATTGGTGCATCGACGATCTGCACTTTATCTGCTAAATCTTCATCAATGATGTCCATGGCCGTTTCTGCGCTTAAAATAGAACTTCCCAAATCTGCATAAACTAAAATATGCTCGCATTCTTCCAGGGATTCTATCGCTTCCTGTATCCGAATTGCGCTGGTTCCTATTCTTCCGCCATCAGCACCTCCTGCTGCCACTACCGGAACAGAACCGTCATTCATCTCATTGACTAAATCTCTGAGCCCTTTTGCTATGTACTCACTGTGGGATACCAGCACTACACCTATTTTTGCCATACTTATTTGTCCTTTCTGCTGTCTTGCCCATATATATTTACTGTTATCATAGTTATTTTATCCTATACAGAAGTAAAATTCAAGCAAAAAATAGTATTCTGCATAAATAAATCTCGTTATTTATTTATTTTTTTGTCATATTCTTATAAATATTATTTGTTTAATACTGCCCGGATAATTCCATTGAAATTATCTGCCTGCCATGCGGCCCGTCCGATAAATAAACCGTCGATATGTTCCATCTGGCTTAAACCTACGGCATTTTCCGGATTTACACTTCCGCCATACAATACCGGAATCGCACTTCCGGTTTCCTCCCCAAATAATTCCTGCAAAGTCTTACGAATAACCACATGAATCTGCTCTGCGTATTCCTTTGAGGCCGGCTTTCCATTCACACCGATTGCCCATACCGGTTCATAGGCGATCCACAACCGCTCTGCCATTTCTTTTGTTACGCCGTACAATCCTTTTTTTAACTGGATACGAATGGTTTCTTCCGAAATACCATACTCTTTTTGCGCTTCTGTTTCTCCTACGCAAAGCAGTGTTCTGAAACCATGGTTGATTGCACAGATTACCTTTTTATTTTCTTCTTCATCCGTCTCTCCAAAAACATGTCTTCTTTCTGAATGACCGATCATTACCAGATCCGTGCCCAATTCCTGCAGCATCAACGGAGAAATCTCTCCCGTAAACTGTCCCTGTTCTTCCCATCCCATATTCTGCGCGCCAATCATGATCAACTGTTCATCTTTCACTTCATTGGCATCCTTTTGAGCCGTATAAGACGGAATGACAAATAACTGCATTTCTTCTCTGCTAATATCTGCCGTTAATTTTTGCAGACTGCTGACGAACTCTACCGTATCTTGCACCGTTTTGTACATTTTCGTGTTTGTTCCAAAATAAAATTTCTTTTTCATTTTTCTCCTCCTCATTAATGAAACATATAAAAAACCACTGCACAGCACAACTTATTTTGTTTATGCAGTGGCAGTGGCTTCTTTCCTTTATTCTTTCGCTTCTCCTTCTACCACATTGGTATAATTCATCAGAGTGCTCATCAGCTTATTATAAAGCATCTCTTCACGAAGCTCTTCTTCTGTGTAGGTTTCCAGCAATTCCTCGCTGCTTTCATATCCATAATCCTCCACATACTTCTGTAATTCCGTTTCGTACTCCTCTTCCGTGATGGCAAGATTCTCTGCCTTCACCAGAAGATCCTGTGCGCATTGGGTTCTCAATCGATCTTTCGCATAGTCTTCCATGAACATTCCATAGTATTCTGAGAAGAAGTCATCAACTTCCATGCCAAAATATCCTGCTATTTCTTCATTGGCAATCGTCTGATTTTTTACTTCCTGCTCTACGATTTCCTGTGGAAATTCTTTTTTCTGCTTACAGTTTTCTATAATTTTCTCCCAGAGTGTATCCTGCAGAGTCTGTTCCGCCTCACTGGCATAGGATTCTTCTAATTCTTCTCTGGTCTGTTTTTTGTATTCCTCCAGAGTGTCGCAATCGGTATTTTCTTTAATAAACTCATCGGTCAATTCCGGAATCACTTCTTTTTCAATGGCATTTACCGTCACTTCCATGGTGCATTTTTTCCCTGCCACCGCTGTATCGTCATAATCTTTCGGAAAAGTAAAATCCAGTGTAACCTTTTCGCCAACCTTGGCTCCGGTCAGTTTCTCATCCAGATCATAGACGCCTTCGATGCTGTATTCCTGATTACCGATCTGGGTGTCTACATCTTTCTCGGAATAGTCTTCGCTGACCTTACCATCTATGGTACAGGTATAATCCATGTTGACATAATCTTTCTCTTTTACGGTGTCCCGGTCTGTAATCTTTTCGTACTCGGCATAATCCTGCGCCAGAAGTTCCACCTGATCGTTGACCTCTTCATCCGTCACTTTTTCCGTGGTATTTTCTATGGTCAGACCTTTATAATCGCCCAATTCCATATATTCTCCCGCATTGATTTCCACCGGCACAATCTCCGCCGTTTCCTCCGACGCACTCTGGGTCGTTGCTTCCGGCGCTTTATCTTTGGACTGACCACAGCCGCCAAGCGTCAGCATGGCCACTGCCAGCACGGCAAGGGAAATAAACTTTTTCATAAACCATACTCCTTTAATCTTCTATTTTTACTATGATTTTCTTCATTTAACTCTATCATTCCCGGAGAAAAAACTCAATCTTTTTCACAAAAACTACATGGTTATTTTCTGCAGATTTCTGCTTTACGGTAACGATTCACACAGGCCATCCACTCCTGTTTTCTTGGCAAAACCGGTTGTCCACAGGAATAATTTGGCGGCACAATGGTCTGAAATCCCTGTTTTTCTATCTGATGGTATACTTCTTCCGCCAACGCTCTAACGGACATTTCTTTTTTCTGTCTGGTCAGAATCCAGGACAGCATATAGGCCAGTCCTATGGTCTGCCCGTCATCAACCAGTTGTTCCAGATAACGGACGTCAATCACTTCTCTGTCCACACATACCGTATCTGTTCCTGCTGTTTTTATCTTTATCCTGCCTTTTTGCGCCGGGCGCAACGTCCGGGAAAATACCGGAAAATCAAAATGCTCTGCCGGGTACTGGTGAAGAATACCTTCCTCTGCACAGATTTTTTTTGCCTGCGCCGTGACATCCTTCACTTCATAATGGTCCATCTGCAAAACATGGTCTGCCACAGACAGATAATCTCCCGAACTGCCTACCACCAGAATAAAAGAAATCCCATATTCCTCATACAAGGTACGCATCCGTTTTAATAAGGTGGTAATTGGTTCTTTTTCTTCAGAAACCAGACGGGACATCACCTGATCCCGAATCATAAAGTTGGTGGCCGAAGTATCTTCATCTAATAACAAAAGGGTAGAGCCTGTCTCCAGCGCTTCCACCAGATTCGCCGCCTGCGAAGTGCTTCCACTGGCATTTTCTGTAGAAAAATCCACCGTATTCTGTCCGTTGGGGAGATGGTTGATAAACAAAGAAATATCCGTGTGCAGTACGCTTCGTCCATCCTCCGCCCGGATTTTCATGGCGGATTTTTCCGCCAGAACATACTCCCGGCCATCACCGGAAATATGGTCGTATACCCCCTGTTCCAACGCTTTTAATAAAGTAGACTTTCCGTGATACCCACCTCCGGCGATTACCGTTATCCCCTCCGGGATTCCCATCCCGGTGATTTTCCCCCGGTGAGGAAGCGTAATTTCCCGGCGCAGGGACTGCGGCGAAGTAAACGGCACTGCCTGATTCATCGGCAGATCCGATACGCCGCTTTCTCTTGGCAGGACAGCGCCATCCGCCACAAAGGCTGCCAGATGTTGCTTTTTCATTTCCTCCCGCAGCGCTTCCTGGTCATCCGCCAGCGCAATGGATTTTTTCAACTGCGTCACTGCTTTTTTCTCCCAGTTTGCATATAGCATACTTTCCCCGGCCAGTTCGGGAATAATGCCAAAAAGGAGTTCTTCCATCTCTCTGGCTAAAATACTCCGTCCTCTTGCCGGAAATCCCATTTCAAAACGCAGTTCCATTTTTTCCGGAGAAAACTGAACCGCTATCCTCTCCTGCACCGTCTGCCCTGTTCGGCATGAGGTGATTCTTCCACTTTTACCGGAACCCATATTTCCCTGTCCCCTTTTTCGCAGACAGGTGTTAAATCGCCGCAACACCTGATCTTCCAGCGCCAGCCTCCGAACTCTGGTCTGGTAATACTCCCGGGGAAATCCATGATTTTTCTCAGGGATTTCCAGACGCAGCCGGGAAGGAGAAGCGAAGGGATCTCCCTGTACATGGTCAATATGCAGCAAATATTTTCCATAATCATACGTACCCGCCAGACTTTTATACATCCCATAACTTTTATGATCCAGATTTTTTACTGACCGGCGCAATTCTTCTATTCTTTTCATTTTTTGTCCCCCTGACTATGCTTATACTCTGATTTGCTTTTTCCTTCCTGCTGTATTTTCATACCTTATCTCTTAATTTAAAGAAAAAGAAGCTTTGCACCTCCAGGCTGCCGGACAACAGACGATCCACAGAAATCCAGTCGCCATAAGCGCTGGTCGCCCGCTTGGGGAGATAATTGGAATCCAACAACAGATATTTATTCTTTTTCTTACTATAGGCGCCAATGACCACATAATGTCCCTGTACGTGTACTACAGCCACATCACCGGCCTTCAGTTTCTTCTTTAACAAATCAATACTTCCACTGCGGCCGTCCCAGGCAAAATTATATTTCTTTCCGAACTTTTTACATGCCGCCTCGAAAATACCATCGTCGGTTCCGCTTCCTACGATTCGATAATTTTTTTCTACCGCATAATCGGCCAGTTCCATCACGTCCATATACTGACCGGACAGAGCATACACCGCATTGACCGTAGCCAGGACGCCACAGCCTGCCGTTCCCATGCTTCCTCCGCCACCATATGGCGTGCCACACCACTGCGGGTCATACTGTGTAATCACCATCGGCTGCGCTGTATTCAACATTTTCTCCAGGGCGCTGATTCTCCAGTGCGCCCCGTTGTCCTGACGGTCTTCCTGCAAAACCAGTTGCTTTTTCTCATTTTGTCCGACAAACATTCCCGTGGCCACATTCTGCAGTGCAAAAGAGCCTGTATTTCGACTGAAATGAAAACGACTGTACGTCTCATCGGGATTGTCGACCCAGTCTGTCACCCATGAAGATTTTTTCTTTTCCCATCTTACCGTCAGATATTTCCCCGTCTGCTGCTCCTTCATCCAGTAATCATCCTCGGAAATATATTGGATTTCCATCGTGTACGGCTGATAGCGGGAAAGTTCCGTCTGCCTGCCCATGGCGGCTCCTCCCTGTTCATCATCCGCATAACCACAACGAAAACGATAGACGCCATCGGCAAGGGTCTGTTTGTCCCTTCCATCATATAAAAGGCAGTTGGAAAAAGCTCCTGCGGTCATCCATCCCGTTTGGTAATGCTCTCCCCGGTCAAAAATAATCTGACGATTTCCCGCTTCTTTACTGATGACGATCACTCCTGTATATTTTCCAATGGTTCCCTGAATCTCATCAAAACTGCTGTCCGTATAGGCATACATCGACTCTCTCGCCGTTGCGTACACCGGTTCATATTCCGGATTTTCTACAAAAACTGCGATAGAAAACCAGCCTTCTCCCTGCTGGTCGCCACTGCGGTATGCCCCATAGATACTCTGCCCCCTTACCTTCCGGGCAGTAATTTGCAGACGGCTACCATCCACCTGTCCACATTCTTTCTGCAAATCCGCATCGTTATACACTTTGACCATACCTTTATCCACAGCGTCGGCGATTACCGGTTTTTGTTCGATGTCCGCCGGAAATGTACGGGCAATCTGTCGTCCCCTGTCCTTTCGTCTCTGGCTTTGTGCATCCTGCACCACTTCGGTTTTCTGTGATTTTTCTGCTGCAGCAGAATCTGCCGCCTGCACCGGCGCGCCGCTTAACCAGAATGCCGTCAGCATAAACCCAAGAAGCAAACCGAACTTCAGATTAGCCAGCGCATCGGCAAGTCCGCTGTTTACCGGCTTTTGTTCTTCTTTTTTCATTTTTTTCATATAATTGGTCACATCTTTTCTGGAAACGCCTGCGCCCTCTTTTCTTCGTCTGTCTTCAAAGGCTTTCTTAGATTCTTTATGCCCGCAGACACAGACAAACTTCTGATTTTCTTTCTGTCCGATGAGTTCCATCTTTTTATGACAGACTGGACACCGAGCGCCTGTCAGCCGGGAAACCGTTTCTTTATGTCCGCACTCCCTGTCCTGACACACGAGCATTTTTCCTCTTTTTCCTTTGACCGAAAGCATCCGTTTCCCACAGACCGGACAAAGTTTATTGGTCAGATTATCATGGCGGAAGGTTCCGTCACCCTCTTTGATTTCTCCTGTCAGCGCTCTGGCATACCTGCGAATTTCCTTCATAAAAACATCCTGCCGCAGTTTCCCGGAAGCAATCTGGGAGAGTTTTCCTTCCCAGCCGGCGGTCAGTTCCGGCTTTTTCAGGTCTTCCGGTACCAGCGCTAATAACTGTCTTCCCTTTCCGGTCAGATACAGCCCATTTTCTTTCTGCTCGATGAGAAAAGAACGGAACAGTTTATCAATAATATCCGCACGGGTAGCCACCGTTCCCAGTCCCCCCGTCTCCTGCAGGGTTTTTGCCGCCTGCTTATCCTTACTTTGCATATATTTTACCGGATTTTCCATGGCCTGCAGCAGGGTTCCTTCCGTAAATCTTGCCGGAGGCTTCGTTTTTCCTTCCGTATACTGCAAAAGCGGCGCTCCGACGGTTTCCCCTTCTTTCCATTCCGGCATGGTGGGCTCTTCTTCTTTTTCTCCCTCTGTCAAAAGTCCGCGGTATCCCTGATGGATCACCACATTTCCTCTGGCCTCAAATTGTTCTCCGCCGCATTCCATGACAACTGTCGTCTGTTCATATTCATAAGGAGGATATAACACCGCTAAAAATCGACGAACCACCAGATCAAAGATTTTCTTTTCATCCACAGAAAGCTGCGCAAGGATAACCGGCTGTTCTGTCGGTATAATGGCATGATGATCGGATACCTTCTTATCGTTGACAAAGGAAGCATTCCCCCTGATCTGTCCTTTTAATACCGTATTGGCAAAGGAACGGTAAGGCCCGACGGCCACGGCCTGCACTCTTTCCCGCAGAGTCTCTGCCACATCTTTGCTGATATAGCGGGAATCCGTTCGGGGATAGGTCAGTACTTTATGATGTTCATAAAGACTTTGCATAAGATTTAAAGTCTTTTTTGCCGGGAATCCAAAACGCTGGTTCGCTTCCCTTTGCAAAGTGGTCAAATCATATAGCCCTTCTGGTCTGGTCGTTTTTTTCGTCTTTTTTACCGACAGCACCTTTCCTTCCTGCTTTCCGGCCCTCTCTCCTGCCTGATCCCGGCTTTCTTTGGAAAAAACAGAGGAACTCCCGCTTTTCTTTTCCTTCCAGAGAAAAGAAACCCCTTTCCATTTTGCCTGCAGGCCATAATAGGTTTTCGGCACAAAATGACGAATTTCTTCTTCTCTGGCAGCGATCATCGCCAGCGTCGGCGTCTGCACCCGTCCACAGGATAATTGCGCGTTATATTTACAGGTCAGCGCTCTGGTTGCATTAATGCCCACCAGCCAGTCTGCTTCCGCCCTCGCCACGGCCGCCCGGTACAGATTATCGTATTCTTTTGCATTTTTAAGATGAGAAAATCCCTCCCGGATTGCCTTATCCGTCACCGAAGAAATCCACAGTCTCTGCATCGGCTTTTTATTTCCGGCCTTGGCCAGAATCCACCTTGCTACCAGCTCTCCTTCTCTTCCGGCATCCGTCGCAATAACGATCTGCGAAATATCCTGCCGCCCAATCAGATTTTTTATTGCCTGAAACTGTCCTCTTGTCTGCGGGATCACCACCAGCTTCAAATGCTCCGGCATCATCGGCAGGTCTTCCATCTTCCAGCTCTGGTATTTCTTATCATAGCCTTCCGGATCCGCCAGGGTAACCAGATGCCCCAGTCCCCAGGTCACAATATATTTATTTCCTTCAATATAATTTTTCGTTTGATTTTTGCAGCCTAAAACTCTGGCAATATCTCTTGCCACCGAAGGTTTTTCGGCAATGACTAATTTCTTCATTTTACCGCCCCTTTGTTTTCTTTTTTCTGTGTTTTTATCTGTCCTTTCCTTCTGCCAGTTCCGGCAGTTCTATCCCACAATATTTTTTCAGACCTTCCAGAATATCGGACAGACCGTGTACCTCCACGGCAGTGATGCCTGCCTGTCTTGCCCCGTCGCAGTTGGCTTTCAGATCATCAAAAAACACCATATCCTGCGGGTCCAGATTATATTTCTTTATCAGCGTTTCATAAATATCCGCATTGGGTTTTATCTGATTTACCTCCCAGGAAAACACGCCGCCCTCTATATAGCGTAAAAAGGTAAATTCTTTTCTTTCTGCTTCCAGTAAGGTTTTCCCGTAGTTTGATAAAATATACAGTTTATATCCTCGTTCATAAAGAGAGTGGAGTAACTTTTCCGTATAGGGAAGGGGACGACAGATACGGTGAAAATTTTTCTTATCCCAAATACGGTCAATGGCTTCCGCTTCCCCCGGCGCTTCTTTTTTCATCTGTGCAATGATATTTTCATCCCCCATCAGCCCCAGATCAAATTGCTGCCACAAAGGATTTTGAAAAACCGCTTTCGCCAGCCTCTCTTTTTTCTCCCCGTGATAGCCCAGTTCTTCCAGAAAACTCTCCCAACGAAAATCGACCAGTACCATTCCCATATCAAAGATTATTTTTTTCATGTTCTTTCTCCTGTCCTGCTGTTGCCATTCCTCAAAACTGAAATTAAGGAAGGAACAAAAAACACACAGACAATGAAAATCCCTTCCCCACTGCCTGTGTGTTCCTCTCGATCGTTCTATATCGTTTTTATTTTATCCTGTTTTTTTGTCTGCGGATATTGTGTATCTTAGCCAATCGGTGTTCCTTCCGGCACACTGTCGTCTACAAAGATAATCTTACATCCACAGTCGTCATGGGTAGCTGCCAGTAACATACCGTTACTTTTTACTCCGGCAAATTTCGCCGGTTTAAGATTGGCCATCACGATGATCTTTCTTCCGATCAGATCTTCCGGTGCATACTCATTACGGATGGAAGATACGATGACCCGGTCGCCCAGTCCGTCAAATAAGGTAAGTTTCAGCAGAGTTTCTGCATTTTTTACGATTTCACAGGCAGTAACCTTGCAGACACGCATATCCATACGGGCAAAATCATCAATGGTAATCTGCGATTTTACCGGAGGGATCGCCGCTCTTCTTGCTTCTTCTTCCGCCGCTGCCTTCGCTGCCGCTGCTTCTTCTGCTGCGATTCTTTCCGCTTCAGCCTTTGCCGCCGCTGCCAGTTCTTTTTCCTCTTCCGTCTGTGGCGCAGAGAAATCCAGCAGTCCCAGGTAGCGCTGTGGCTCTACGGCATAAAGGAACAGATACAGTCTTGGTCCTGCCGTTTTACCAATCATCAGATTATAAGCGTTTTTAAAGAAGTTCGCCTGTGCAGCCTTTTTATTTTCTTCGTCAAAGTTCGGATCTGCTTCCCGTGGAATAGTATAAATAAATGTATTTAACGCATCCAGGTCATATTCACCTTTTTCAATATAATCATGAAGGAGTTTGATTTCTTTTTTCTCCACATCGCTGAGGCCATTATAGTAATCCCAGTTTCTGTATCCCAACAGGGTATTCATATTCTGTGGAGCACATTTTTCCAGCCAGTATTTTGCCAGTTCCAGTCTCTCGCCAAACTCTTCTTTTTTAAATGGCGTACCGATTTTCTCAAAAACGGTTTCCAGCATATCTGCGTTAAAATCTACCACGGAACCGAAGTTGACGATCTGCTGCATTGGTACCGGATGAAGTTCTCTTCCTTCGATCACACAGTTGTGCATGATGCCTTCGATATAGTCAAAGTTCTTGCCTTTACCGGCCTGATAAGTGCGAAGCATCTTATCAAACTCAAAATACTGACGGAGAATCTCGTCATCAAAGCAGAAATCAAACGCTTTATTTGGCTCGGATTTAGAATACAGCCATAAGATTACTTCCGGCTGGTAAATCTTCAGCAGGGTTTCCGGCGTCAGGTTAAGCCCGGTAGAACCGGACATTTTTCCGGTAGTTCCTTTGATTCCGATGAATTCATATCCCTTAAACATCGGAGCATTGATTCCGAAAATCTTTTTCGCAATAATCTTACTGGTATCGTAACTTCCGCCTGGGCTGGCATGATCTTTTCCACCCGGCTCAAAGTCAACGCCTTCTACCATCCAGCGCATTGGCCAATCGATCTTCCATGCCAGTTTGCAGTTAAAGTCTTTACGGAAATCCCAGCTTCCTTTATGTCCGCATTTACAGGTATATTCGCAGGTTGTTCCGTCTTCGGAAGAAGAGATGATCGTTGTCTCGTCTTTTCCGCAGACCGGACAGTAAATGCTTACCGGATAGTATGCTTCTCTTTCTTCCGGTGTGGCTTCCTGCTGACGGAATTTATCCAGAATATCAAAAATCTCTTTTCTCTTCTGTACTGCCTGAATCACATATTCCGCATATCTTCCGCTTCTGTAATTTTCACTCTGTCTTCTAGCATCCACCTTGATTCCAAAACGTGCCAGAGACGCTTCAAATTCTTTTTCAAAATGTTCCGCATAGGAACTGCAGCAACCGTATGGATCTTTAACGTCCACATAAGGCTTTCCAATATCCTTTTCCAGTTCCGGCGCAATCTTCTGCACATTGACCGGCACTTTACGCAGACGGTCAAACTCATCCCAGGAAAATAACAGTCTTGCCTTTTTTCCCTGTTTTAACAATGCTTTATATACAAAATAGCTTGTCGCTATATCTCTGAAATTACCAATATGAATGGAACCAGACGGACTGATACCCGCTGCACAAACGTACTCTTCTTTGTCCGGGGATCTTCTAATAATATCTTTTGCAATCTTCTCAGACCAATGCATTCCTCTTCCTCCTGAAATAAAAAAATAACTGTCCAAAACCGCATAAATAGCGGGTCATAGCTAGTAAAGTATTATAGCAAAAGCTACAGGGCATTTCAAGGGTAAGTTTACGTGGATTTCCCCTTATTATTTTCCCTTGTGGCTTCTTTCGTTTGTGTTATACTTATAACTGGAAAAGAAACAGAATATTTCAAAAAAGAACAAAAGGAGGCCGGTCTTTTATACCGGGAAATACTATGGCAAAAACTGCAGAGTTTCAGACTTTATTACGTAATTATCGTGGCGTTATCGGCAATATGCGGGTCAATGACATCTGGATTTCTTTTGATTCCTGTTTTTTTAACTATTATGCAGACGATGATGAAATCCAATTTAATCTTGCCGGGCAGGAAGGTGTCGTCACGATTCCGTCCGTAGAATCTTACGAACGTCTGGATGACGAAGAACTTCTTGAAGACGCGGCGGCCGGATATGTGGCGCATCTAAAAGGCGGCACCGTCTTTACGGCACACTGCTTTAATCCACGGAATTAATATTGATAATATTGAATAGAAATAACATTATTAATATTGGATAGAAATAACATCAGATGATTAACATTGGATGGAAAACAGAAACGTTTTTCCGGTGAAAACCAGACAGAAAAATGAACGGATACCGATAACCCGATCCCTGTAAAGGAGGCAGGCACATTATGGATTACAGAAGATTTGATCATACGATTATTGCAAGAATTGACAAAGACGAGGAAATTCTGGAGCAGGTAAAACAGATTGCCCTGAAAGAAGACATTAAACTGGCCAGCGTTCAGGCTCTGGGAGCAATTCGTTCCTTCACCGCAGGCGTATTTAAACCCAAGGAAAAAGAATATCTGTCCAACGAATTTACCGGCAATTTTGAAATCGTTTCCCTGACGGGAACCATCAACACCATGAATCAGGAATTTTACTGCCATCTTCACCTGAGCGCCGGTAACGATCAGGGGCAGGTCTTTGGCGGACATCTTAATCAGGCCATCGTCAGCGCCACCTGTGAAATGGTAATCCAGATTATCGACGGCGTCGTAGATCGTTATTATGATGAACAGATCGGATTAAATCTGTTTCAATTTTAATCCTTTATCAGGCATGGCTTATCCTGCACAGAGCGCTTTTTATGTAACAGGAACATTACGTAGTAATTTCCCTGTTACATAAAAAAACTGTTATTCTGCCTCTGGCAAAATAACAGTTTAATTTAGCTGCTCATATGATAATTGATGAAATCCATCATCATATTTTTACCGTGCGGTTGGCTTTGTATGACTGCCAACAGACGTTACCTCTACAGTTAGCTCGAACCAGGCACCCTCACGGCACACAAGAAGCACTCCTTAGTGCTGCTTCGTTCCCGACCTGACACGGTTCAGAGGTTCCTGTTGCGCGAGACCCAATCGTCAACACCACTTATAAAGGGCAGCTCCATCCACAGAACATCCGGGGCCAACCATCACTCCTGCTATAGCGGATTGCAGGTACAGGACGCCGCTAATTTCCCAGCTGCACGGTAAGTACCAGTATAAATGATTTCAAACCTTAATGTCAAGCTATTTTAAAAGATTTATGCACAATTTATTCCATTCGTTCTTTTTCATTCTTCTTCTGTACAGTTTTTTCCTTTTTTTTCTGCCGCAATTTCTGAAAAAAGGCAGAAAGCATTTCTGAACATTCTTCTTCCAGAACACCTCTGGTCACGTCCACCTGATGATTAAACTCTTTCATTTCCAGCAGATTAAGTACGGAACCGCCACATCCCGCTTTGGGATTCATACTCCCGATCACCACTCTGGATACACGTGCCTGCACAATCGCTCCGGCACACATCTGACATGGTTCCAGAGTAATATACATTGTACAGTTCTCTAATCGCCAGTCGCCGGTTTTACGACAGGCTTTGCTCATGGCCAACAGCTCCGCATGGGCTAAAACTGTTTTGTTTTTATTTCTTTGATTATACCCTCTGGCAATAATTTTTCCATCGGAGACAATCACACAGCCAATGGGAACATCCCCAATATCTTCGGCTTTTTTCGCCTGACGGATGGCCTCTTTCATATATTTCTCATCTTCCGTATACCGTTTCATCTCATGATTCCTTCCCTTTTTCCTCTTCCAGTAAATGCAGCCAGTATCCAAAGCCTCCTGTTTTGATCCGATTCTCCGTCATGGCTAAAAAAACCGGAAACTGATAAATCTGCGCCATATACCTCTCTCGATTTCCATATACTCCGGGAACACCGACACAATATCTCTCTTTCCCGCCATAAATCACCTTTCCCACCAGCACGTGGCCATAACTGCGGCATCCTGTTCGAAGAAACTGATTTTCCGCCAATCGTTCTGCCTCCGGACAAAAACACTGCAGTTGTTCCGGTTGAAGCTGGTATCCTCCGCGGAAGGCGGGATTAAAAATGTTATTCACATTTTTTATTTTTTTCTCCGCTCTTATCCACAATCTCTCCAGCCAGTCTTCCTCTGTTGTGGACACTTCTTCTGTTTTTATCCATATTTCTTCCGCAGGTTCCTCCCGAAATTCTTCCTGCAGATTATTTTCTGTTTCCTTCCCGGTTTTTTCCGTCAAATGCCCGACGGGATTCTCCGTCAATGCTTCTTCTTTTTCCGACAGAACATTTTTTCCCTCCGCAGCCTCTTCCCCCGACACGGTTTTTTTCTCCACCACGGGATCTTCCTCTGCCCTGCTTTCATCTTCTGTGCTGCGGTTTTCTTCTGTGCTGCGGTTTTCTTCTGTACTGTGGTTTTCCTCTGTACTATGGTTTTCCTCTGTGCTGTGGTTTTCCTCCGACATGCTTGTTTCCATTGCTTCTTTCCCGCCTGTCGGTGCGGTTTGCCCGGTCAGCACGCCGGCATAATCGTTTTCCATTAAGGATGTTATAGGCACTTCTTCCCCGATCCACACTGTTCCATAATAAAAAAATTCCTGATAAAAAAGAAGAATACCGGACTGCTTTCTGACATCAAATCCTTCCGGCAGCCGGGAAGCAGGATAAAAGAAAATCGTTTCTTCCTGATGATTGGTCAGCGTAAGGTTTTCTACCGGTATGATTTTCCAGCCATCTTGCCAGCAATAAAAACAAAGGACAAACTTCATCGCTTCCGTCAGATGTTCGTCTTCTACCTGTAAAGTCAGTTTCAGTCCATCTTTCTTTTGCTCTGCTTTCACAAATCCCTTGCAATCCAGTTTATCTTTTTTATCATAGCGATATAAATAAGAGAGTATTCTATGGTACATGGGCATAAAAACACTCCTTTTTTCACTAATGTATTCACCGGATTTCAGAATATGACCGGGCAGCCTTTACTTTATCTGTTTCAGGTAACACCCTGTTTCCTTTTCCCTGTTTCCTTTTCCCTGTTTTCTCATCCTCTTCACAAAAAGCTTACTCTGATAACAGGTCTGCCAGACGGGCAAATTGTGCCAGATCCAGTTTTTCTCCACGGACGGCCGCCGGAAGTCCCATGGTTTCCAGGGCTGCGGCAATTTTTTCTTTGGATAAGTGTAATTCTCCGGAATTATGAAGACCATTTTGCAGCGTCTTTCTCCTCTGATTAAACGACGCGCGGATCAGTTGAAACATAAATGCCGGATTTTTCACTTCCACCGGTTTTTCTTCATGACGGGTCAGACGAATCACCGCCGATCCAACAGCCGGTCTTGGCATAAAACAGTTTGGCGGTACGTTAGCCACAATATACGGTTCTGCATAATACTGCACTGCCAGAGACAATGCTCCGTAATCTTTTGAACCTGGTCCTGTCTGCATACGATCCGCCACTTCTTTTTGTACCATGACGGTGATGGAGGACAGAGGCACATCACTTTCAAAAAGTCCCATGATAATTGGTGTGGTAATATAGTAAGGAAGGTTGGCCACTACTTTTACCGGACGGCCGCCATTCCTCTCCTCTGCCAGTTTACCAATGTCCACCTTGAGAATGTCTTCATGAATTACCGTGACATTATCATAAGCAGAAAGGGTATCCTGTAAAATGGGAATAAGATTCTGGTCAATCTCGACCGCTACCACTTCACGGGCGGATTCTGCCAGATACTGGGTCATCGTTCCGATACCCGGGCCAATTTCCAGCACAAAATCGTCCGGGCCAATTTCTGCAGCGGCAATGATTTTATCCAGTACATGCGTGTCAATCAGAAAATTCTGCCCAAATTTTTTCTGAAAATTAAATCCATACTTCTGTAAAACGGCTATGGTTTCCTGTGGATTACCTAATGTTGCCATTGTTTCCCTTCCTCCATTCCTTTCTCTTTCCATGCAGACCATATAATCTCATGGCATTTTCATAAGTCACCTGTTCCACTTCTTCCGGAGAAATCTTTCGTAATCTTGCTATCTCCTCAATAACCAGCGGCAGATAGGCCGAACTGTTGCGCTTCCCACGATGAGGCGCCGGCGCAAGATAAGGACAATCTGTCTCCACCACCAGATGCTCCAGCGGGATTTTTTCCGCCACTTCTTTTAATACTCTGGAATTTTTAAACGTAACCACTCCGCCTATCCCCAGAAAATACCCCATCTTTACATATTCTTTGGCCATCTCATAGGAACCGGAATAGCAGTGAATCACTCCACCGGTACTCCCCGCATGCTCACTTTTCATCAAATCAAAGGTATCCTGAGAAGCGTCCCGGCTGTGAATCACCACGGGAAGATTTTCTTCCCTGGCCAGATGAAGCTGTCGGATAAACCATTTTTTCTGTACTTCTTTCGGATCGGACATCCAGTAATAATCCAGACCGATTTCTCCCACAGCCACGATTTTTTCCTCATGACACAGTTGCCGCAGTTTGTCCATTCTCTCCTCATTCAGCTCGCTGACTTTGCAGGGATGAATACCCACGGTACCATAGAAAAAAGGGTATTCTCTGAT
>ENA-ORTP01000737-ORTP01000737.1-human-gut-metagenome-genome-assembly--contig:-NODE-737-length-38713-cov-4.609085_pt1 | contig 38713 bp, 45 predicted proteins | sample MGYA00241913_ERZ509190 | MGnify/ENA primary metagenome ERZ509190 (study PRJEB26280, sample SAMEA2338839) | human gut metagenome | biome: human gut; feature: human-associated habitat; material: faeces...
ATTTCGCAATATGGACAATGTAAATAACTCATGCTTTAATCCTCCAAATCTTAATATGGATTCGCTATCTCGTGACTATCTCGTGATTTCCGTATTTTTAACTTAAAATTCCTTGATTTTATCCCGTTTTTCAAATCATTTTATCTCGTGACTATCTCGTGATATTTTGCAATAATCCAAAAACGCCTTAATCGTCTCGGCAGCACCATATGTTGCCTCACATCTTAGCCCTTTCTTCATTTTTGCCTCCTAAAGTCACAGGCTCTTCATGCAGCGGAGATAAAGGAACGTACCTGCTATATATTTCCTGAAAGATATCCGGCTTGCACGGATACAGCTCACCTTTAGTTCCTTTGATTACATAATCTCCCACGCTTACATGCAGTGTACCTGCCGGCGTATCAACAAACAGCTCGCATGGCGGTTCTCCTATCCTCATGGCCTTATAATACATAACTCTTTTTTCATAAGCCTCTACCGCCCAGTCCGGCACATAATACTTTCCGTCTGAACCCATTAAATCACCGTCATACTGAAAAGCCTCTACTATGACTGGGTTACTCTGATATCTCATATGCTATCCTCCTGGTCTAATACTTCTTTTTTGCTTCGCTCATGCTTGCCATGTTCATTTTGCTGAGATCAGCTAAAAAGGCCTCACTGGGATCTTTTGTGCTGTAACATGGCCTGTCTCCAAAGCACACAACGTATGTATTGGTCAGTAGCTCATGGAATACTGTTGTATACTCCGTAGTCATCATGCTTCCTCCCATTGTTGGCATTCCGTCCTCAGTAACATCAAAGCCAGTACATGTGCTTCCCCACACCTGCGGAAAGACCATTGCCTGGAACTCTAAATATGCATATTTGCTCTCTTTCCGTTTAGCTTCAAGTGCCGCCTGAAACTCAGGATCCTTGCTTAAAATCAGCCTTGTCTTATACTCGATCAATTCTAAATTAGGATATCTCATCATCTTTCCTTCCTGCATCTAATGACTTATAACTTCTGTACAAATATCGAACAGACCACACCCTCTATTTTCAATAATGCCATCGACACCATTTTTATTAAGTTCTTCTTGCCGTTTTAAAGCTTTTCTTTCAGATGTCCATACACTGTCGATAACATAATAACTATCATCGGCAAATCCACAAGCCATAACGATGTATACTACATTCTGCATTTTTTCACTTCCTCTACATAATCTGGACACTCTACCGCATACTCGTAAGCATCCATATAATCGCACTGTGACCTGCAAGTGTCATTTGACGGACACTCCAGGCAGCAGTACGGTGATCCGAATGTACATTCGTTCTTACACATCCTGTTCCTCTCTTTCTATTTCGGCCTCTAGCTTGTCCAAATCTCCAGATAAAACCAGAGCCATTGCTTCAACTACGATAACATTCTTAATTTTCATCTTCTAATGCTGATTACTGTTATTGTTAATAAAATACAAATCATTCCCATCATGAAATCTAGCATTATATTCTTCACTAGGCACCTCCACCATATGGTATTGTTATGATTTTATAAATCCAGTTGTTAATGTTGAAAAATAATCCTGTAGAGATATATTTTCCTGATTTAGTCAAATATCCTACGTATTTCTTCATATATTTATTCTCCAAATAAGCTTTCAAATTTCTTCTTTAAACTCCGGTTTGATTAATCCAGACTTAGAACATCTGAATTATATCATTTTCGGAACATCCTGGCAAGGGTGTTATTTTTATACTCATTTTTCATACGTATAGAGAAGGAGATGATCATATGTCAGATAAACCTACACCAAAAAGTCTTGAAATCGGTGCTGCCTATATCAGAGTCAGTACAGATGATCAGGCAGAATTGTCACCAGACGCCCAGATCCGTGTGATTATGGAAACAGCTAAAGCTGATGGTTATATTATTCCAAAGGAATTTATCTTTGAGGAAAAGAAGGGGATCTCAGGCCGTAAGGCTGACAACCGGCCGGAATTTCAGAGAATGATTGCAGTTGCCAAGTCTCAGAAGCCTTCACCCTTCAAGCGGCTGTACCTGTGGAAATTCTCCCGTTTTGCCCGCAACCAGGAAGAAAGCACATTTTACAAAGGAATCCTGCGCAAAAAATGCGGCGTGGAGATCAAAAGCGTATCTGAACCTATTGCAGACGGCATGTTTGGCCGACTGATTGAAACAATCATAGAATGGTTTGATGAATACTACTCTTATAATCTTTCTGGTGAAGTTCTCAGGGGAATGACCGAAAAAGCGCTCCGGTCCGGCTATCAGGCAGTCCCATGCCTTGGATATAAAGCTGTGGGCGGCGGCCGGCCTTTTGTGCTGGATCCAGATGCGGTGCCTATCGTTGAGTACATCTTCCAGGCGTACAGCCAGGGAAAAGACATGTTGACCATTGCCAGGGATCTGAACCTGCAAGGATATAAAACCAACCGCGGATGTCCCTTTGAGCTTCGCGGTGTCCAAAGAATTCTGGTTAACCGGTTCTATGTTGGTGATGTGACTTGGAATGGGATCACGTTTCATGGCACCCATGAGACGATTCCGGCCGTAACTTCTGTGTTTGAGTCTGTTCAGGCGCGGATCCAGTCCGAATACCAGCCCCGTCACCGCAAGCAGGCCTCTGCCACTGCTCATTGGCTGTCTGGATTGCTGAAATGTGGTGTCTGTGGTGGGAGCTTGGGGTTTAACCGCACGAAAGACGAGAAGCGGCGCCCCTCTTTTTTTCAGTGCTGGAAGTACAGCAAAGGGGTACATCCTGATTCCTGCAGTGTTTCCGTAAGTATAGCTGAGCGGGCTGTTTTGGACTCCCTGCGCTCTGCCCTGGAAAGTCATGATGTCACTTATGAGTACATCCCTCCGGAGAATCCTGTAACACTAACAGAGGAAGCTTTGTTAAAAGAAGCTCTGTCCCGGCTGGATGTGAAAGAAAGACGAATAAAAGAAGCTTATGAAAGCGAAATTGACACACTGGAAGAATACAAGAATAATAAAGTAAGACTGAAATCAGAACGTGCGGAAATTCTTTCGCAGCTAGAGAAGCTGCAGCAGGGCCAGCCCTCTGCCCCGAATCCACAGCAAAGTAAAGAAAAGCTACTGGCCCAGATCTCCACTGTTTATGACCTTATCCTTGATCCTGATGTAAGTTATGTTGAAAAAAGCAACGCGCTCCGCCGCATCCTGAAAAAGATCGTTTTTGACCGTAAAACCGGCACTTTTACTTTCTTTTACTACACATTATGAGGTTTTGCATTACGGCCCACCATACTGTAAAAACTCATGATAATATCATTCAACTATTGCTGCAATAAAAAATACGGAAACAATGCAGGCATTGTCTCCGCGGAAAACATATGTTTTTGTTCTGCTGTAAGTGTTTCCACTGTTCAACTGGTTATAATTCCTTCTAGACAATCGAATTATAGCACAGTGGATGCACTCTCACAATAGTAATTTAGCAATCGTTAGCAGCTGCATCAGTAATGTATACATCAAAAAAATTGCCAATGAAGGAGAATACACACAAGTATTTGCAACATCCATAATAGACAGCAGTCATTTTTGCGGTTTGGTCATAGCTGATGGAGGACTATATTCTTTTCATAATATTGGAAATGTCACTGCTCTTGTAAATCGGTCTACATATAAAGTGGCTTGCAATAGTGTGGGAAAGGTAGCGCGTTTATCAATTACTGGAATGGGTACTTGGGATGAATGCGTCATTATATCCAATAGAGATTTTACGTTGACGCATAAGTAAAATGATCATTTACATGTATACTTCTAAAAAAAACAGATGCATGATTTTAATTGGATAACTTCTTCCAGTCGATATAATAACTACCATTCCTTTGAGACCATGTGCGCACGTACACAGATCCATCTGTATGAGTAAATAGGGCATATCCATAATTAGGTGCCGAAAAGACAATCAACATTCCCCATCTGGTGGGGGTGTATGCTTCATTTCCACCGTCAATTTGGTAAATACCACTTGCTAATGTTTTTACATCTTTATTTGGATTTTCGCCTCTATAATAAAAGTTTAAATTACTATTGCATAGAAAAAACCAGGTACTTTTTATGATACCTGGTCCTCCCTATTCCTACTGCTTCTTTTGCTTCTTTTTTGCTGCCTTATTCCAATTCGTCCAATCCTCTCCGGTATACAATGCCTTTCCATTTACCTTAAGCTGTTTAAGGACATTCTGGATCTCTTCTCTGCCTTTTCTGTCGGCTGCAATCCATAAAGGCTTATAATGACTCGTAATGGATGTTTTAATCGAACCTGCAGCCTCTTTCTGTGTCTTTCCTTCATCCACTTTACTTTTTACAATGGCATCTGCCATCTTTTTAAAAGGATCCAGAGATTTAGCATTTTTATTATCATACTGGCCTATTGCTGCCAGAAGATCCGAATTGCTATAGAATGTTACACTGCTGCTATCCTCTGATGCATCCTGATCCATCAGGATATCTCCATACAGGCTATCCGGTTCTGTTTCTGCCTCTTCTTCCCAGTCTATATCATCCCCAGAGCCTTCAAGCTGCTTAATTCTTGCATCTATGGCTGACTTAACCAGTTTAGGCGCATACCCCTGAGCTGTCAGCTGCTCTGCTATCTTTTCATATTTTTCCAGATCATAGGCTGTTTTTGCCTGGGCTGCCGCATCAACAAGCGGATTCACTGTGGTTTTAGTGATCAGTTCTGATTTGATAATGGTCTTAATTTTTTTTGTAATGGTATCGTTATCGATGCCAGCCTTATTAAGATCCGTTTTGATTTTTTGCTGGAAGTCCTGATCTCCGCTTCTATGTGCCTGCACCATCATACCAACATACATATTCAAGTTCTGCTTGCTTCCAATATCGTACTTCTGTTTTAACCAAGCATAGTCTGCTTTTCCTCCTATGCTATCAAATATCGTATCCGCTACAGCTCCCATATCACGTGTAAGACCCTTAATCGGGATACCTGTTAATTTACTTGCCATCTGAGCAGAATATATCGCCACATACTGCGGTGTATATTGACTGTTTCCCTCTCGTAACTGATCGATACGATTCCAGGCATAATACAAATCCTCAATGCTTGCTAAATCTGCACGCTTAGGAGAATATCCGGCCATCATAGAGAAAACTTCTTTTACATATGGTACATTATTTAAGAGATTCATGTTGTCCCAAAAATTAGATTCTACGTTTTCTTGGTACTTCTCCTTAAGGTTCTTATCGCGATCGTTATCGCGCATCACATCAACCACTGATGCCGCAAGCGCTGTGATAATGTTAGTCATTGTAAATACAGTCGCCGCTCTTACAGCCATTTTCCGAGAACCTGGTTTGCCTGTTTTTAAATCTACAGCCGCCCGATATAACATATCATACGTCTTTAGTGGTTCTGCCATAAAACTTGTTATTAATTTATTAAAATCTTTCTCGCTACGCATGATCTGCGTTCTATGCAATACAGAATCAACAACCTGAGTCTTATCTACCACTTCACCAAAGCGTTTACCTACCTGGGTGTAAAACTCCTCTGAACCTTCTTTTAATTCTGGATGCTGATCTTTACACTCAAATTCGCAAGCTCTCCAAAGGCGATTCCAAGCTAACTCATCGCCTTTCTCTGCCAGGATCATTGTGCTGTTCACAAACCTCTGCTTTGCGCTGTCTGTATTAAACATGATGTCTTTCATCTGGCGGCTGGTATCCATCCGATAAAATCCCCAGTCTTTCCACTGCGCGATCGGTGCATATTTGCAGATTAGGTCCCACTGGCCTTTCTTGGTAATAGTAAAAGCACCTTGTGCTAAATACTTGGGGCTTATCTCCATTGAGGCTCTGACATACGCTGTAGGCTGCTGAATGGCTACGCGAAGATTTCCAGCAACTGATGCTGCTTTCATGTTGGAAAATAGCGTATCACTAATGCTTCGTTCCTTATTAATGCTACCATTTATATCCAATACCAGTTTGTTGATATAATCATTTCCCTCTTTTCCAAAAGTCCTCTCTATCTCTTCTTTGATAGATGATCCAAACTCTGTTGTTCCTCTTGCGTCCTTATAGTTGTACACCTTATTAAGATCTGACAGTGGGACCACATAGGCATTGTATGTACTCATATTATCAACTTGGCGGCTAAACACATCAAAGATGTCCTCAATAATCAATGGATTATTCGCATATGGGGTTGTACTCTTGGTGATTCCCATGTTCTTAATAGTTGCCTCTTTATTTCCCGCATCTCCCTGCCTGGTTGCCACATAGTTTTTATCCGTGCTAATTGGGAAGTAGTTCTTTGCTGTGAATTTTTCATAACCATACATGTCCATGGTTACTTCATTTCCCCAGGCTGCACACTGATCTCCCATAAACTGCTGCAATCCATCCGCAAGAGCACGCTGCGCCGGTGTTAAAGTCTTTGTAATCATTGCTACATCTGCCTCTGTAACCTTTACAGGACGATAGTTCTTTTTTATCTGGGCCGGTGTATAAGTTTTCCCTTCCAGTTTAGCTTTTCCAAGTACCGGTGCCTGCTTAATACCGCCTTTTCGATCGTACATATGTCCTCTGGCCTGGCTTCTTTTATTTAACTCATACAGCGACATCACCTGGGCTACAGTAAGATCAATCTCACCTCTCGAAGTCTTAAAATGCTGTGTCTTGGCATTTGATCCCGTCCATTCACGCAATTCTTTAGGCTTGATTCCATACTTATCCACAATATCATCCACATACTCCTGAGCAGATCTCAATTTTTCTGTCTTTTTATCCAGTCCGCTACGCAATGCATCATAGGTGGACTTCATGTTGTCTCCCATTTTTCCAAACATGGTCTGCGGATCCAGCATGTCATAATTCAACATTTTATCTCCCATTCCCGCAGGTCCTACATACTCCACCTTATTCCGCCTCTGCTCCAGATCTCTAAACACTCCATCTGCCAGAATACTCAGTTCTCCAGATTTTTTGTTGCTCTTAAGATCATTTACTTCTGTTATAGCCTTTTTCATAGCCATAACTGTCTTTTTAAGCTCACCCATGCTATATGCATCCAAGTTATCCAGTTTATCAATTCCCTTTGTTTTTTCAATTAGTTCCTGAATGCGCTGTGCAATATCTGGGTCAATATCCATGGTCATGGTATCACCAGTCTTCGGGTCCACATAAACACCGCCATTATCTAGAATCTCCTTAAATGCATCCTGGGCTGCTTTCCAGTCTTCTTTTCGTTGGGTCTTGATCTCACTATCCTCATCATTTGGAGAAAAATCAATGTTGTTCAGGAAAGCCGCTACAGATTGTCTCAGTCCCTCTGGAATATGCTTTGAATCAGTCGGTTTCAGCAACCAATTCTGTAATTTTTTTCTTTCTTTGATGATCTGTCTCTTATCTTCCCTTTTCTGCTGATTCTCCCTCAATGACTTGATCCGCTCTTTGCTCCTCTGCTGCATGGCTGCCAATTCCTGGTTCTTGCTGTTTCGCAGATCATCCATCCTTTTTTTATAATACTCCCTCTGCTCTTTTCGCTCTGCTTCTGTGAGGTTTTTATACTGTTCTGCCAGGCGTGCGCTTTCTTCAAGGTTCTGCTTTTTAATCTGTTTAAGGCTTTCATCATACTTTGATTTCAAATCATTTTTATAGTCTCTTATCTTCTGCTGATACTGCCAGCGCAATTTTTGCATCTGAGCCTCTTTTTTATCAGCAAACGTCGCACTTGGTTTTCTCACATCAAAATACGAATCTAAAATTTCTTGACCGATCATGTATGACATTTCTTCCATATCAGCAGCATACGGATTTATAACTTGCGGAGCTGTTTCATCTAAAAATGCTGCTACTTGTTTCAGTCGGTCAGCTGGATGTGTTATGCTCAAAGGGAATTTTTCAGGATCTGCCGGGTTTAATGTATCTGTATAAAATGAATCTATTGATACTCCATCAGCTCCCAATTTCATCCTTCCAAAATTATGTCTTCTGAAATCATTATATCCCCCTTCAGATGCAAGATCTGGTTTATCTTGATCCGAAATTGAGATTTTTGTATTCTTTATCAAGTCTCGCACATCTTTATATCTTTCAGTCTGTTCTGTTTCCACCGATTGTGACTTTTTCAAGATGCTTTTACCCATACTGGTAGCTGCTTCTGTAATGGCTTGTCCATCCACCTGATCAGCACCACGGATATACTGATAAAGCTTAGACAGATTTCTTTCCAATGTTTCACTCGGATATTTGCTACCATACTCTTTCAAAATATTCCTTGCAACTTTTTTGATATCCTCAGTCCGCACTGCATCCTTGTCTGTCAACTTAAACTGCTGTTCCAGAAGATCATTCGCCTGCTTTAAAGCTTCATTTTGGTCTTGCAATGCCTGAATTCTACGTTCACTCATAGTATCGTCTACATCATCCAACTGGAAACGAGTCTTGCTTTTTTCTGTACCTGGTTGTATATTGTCCTTAGTAGCAGGAGTAATGACGCTATACGTTTCGGACGTTCTGTACGGGTCAGTTTTTTCTGGCATTGTAAGCGTAGTGGATACACTCCTGCTATTTTTATTTTCCCACGCATACATTGTGTGCAGCTCAAGCATTCCTTTCTTGCTTCTAACATATTCTACGGCAACATTTTTTCCATTAATATCCTTCTCGAATTTCAGAACTGGTTTTCTATCTTTGGAACTGGTTGTATTTTCTACCTTATCGTAGCTTGATATAATTTCCGGAAGTCTTGATAGTATCTCCGGCGTTACCGGTGTCTGCCCTCTCGATCTTTCTTTTTCTGGATTGCTATGGCTGTCTTCAAACTCGCTTGTAATGGCAACATTTAAATTTTCTGTATTGACTCCTGTGTCTTTGTAAATCCGTTGCGCGAGCTCTGGACCTATTTTTCCAATATATAATCTTGCATATGGTTTTTTGTGGACATGATCGCGGTAAAAATCTGCAATATCTTGTTTTGTGTTGCATATTATGATACTGTCGTTATTTTTCCACCAGCCTTTCTCTTTCTCTCCGTATTCCTCAAATCCAAACTGATTTAATTCATACTTGCTGCTTTGCATGATGTTATCCGCTCTTTCTTTACCTGCTTTATAGTCCTTGCTACCTTGCTCCAGACCAAGCAGCCAAGCATAGCGGGCATCTTCATACATCTGTACATCCTGTTCCAGATTCTTTGCTGCTGCGCGGGTGCTGCCAGTTTTGATCAGGTTCTTGATCGAATCGATCACATCTGACAGGAAATCAATGATCTTCTGGGCTAAGTTGCGATCTTTTTTTACTACCTGGTCGATAAAATCCGGATCGTTCAAGAATTTCTGTGTCGCATCTGCGGCAATCTCTTCCATTACCTGCTGACGGGTGAGGTCTTGCCCGGCATCCTTATAGCGGTTGGTGTATGATTCTACTAAATCTTCCCAGGCTTTTCCGGTTGTCTTCATTTGTGCTTCTGTCACGATCTCCTGATACAAGCGGTAAGATTCTGGGGCTGTATCTTTAATAAAATGTGTCAATTCGTGAGAAAGAGATCCGTTAAAATCCTCGGAGTTGATGTTTATGGTTATCTCTCCTGGTTTATATGATGCTGTTGCATTCTCCTGGGAAAGGTTGTCTACCAGGTTAATCTTAATGCCTGTTTTCTTTCCTATATGCTCTGCTACATTGCGCTGATCCTGTGTTGCGTAGTCAGATACAGTGCCTAAACCGCCCTCTTTGGGCTGTCCCTGTGTGTACTGAGGTTTAATCTGGTTATCTAGATTATAATCCTGGATACCGGCACGGTAGGCAGCTTCTATCTGCTGATCGGATAAAAGAGACATTAAAGCCGAGTGAGTAGCTGTGTCCAGATCGATCTGATTATAGCCTGCGTCATAAGCACGGCCAAATGCTTTGTTGAATGTAGATACATCTACAGATCCATCATATGTATTGACCAAAGCCTCACCACCGTTCTTTCCATATCCTGAACGGTACTCTTTCGCCTCCTGAGTGTCTGTGACCGGATTCTGTACATTGTCTGCTGTTTCTTGTACATTTTCCGTAGGATTCTGTACATTTTGTATTTGAGGTTCAGCCTGGTTCTGCTCTGTATTCTGTTGTACATTTTCCTGCGTTGGCTGCTCTCCTTGCACTGACCAGTCTTCCTGTACCGGCTCTTCTTCCTGCACTGGCGGTTCTTCCTGTACCGGTTCTTCTTTCATCTGATTCTGTGTATCCTGAAATCCTTCATTCGCATCCGAACCTGATGACTGTTCTGCCTGTACACGATTAAACCATTCCTGCATACGAATGTCATATTCAGCTTTGTCTCGATTCTTAATAAATTCTTTGTTTTTCTGCCGCTCTGCATATTCTTTAGCAAGCTGCTGTAAATCTACCGCCTCTTTCCAGCTTTCCTCATTCTGATAGCTGCTTCTGTCTGTATCAATTCCTTCCGAATAATCCCTGTAATCAGGGTTTAATCTGCTTCCGTAGTCTGCTAGTCTTCTATTATTCTCAGTATTTCCAAGGATCTGACCACCAGCTCCCATGATTCCACCAGATACAGCACCTCCCAATCCCGACATGGCTACATTTTTCAAAAAATCTTCAAATGCCCTGTTCCTAGCCTCACTTTCACTGAATCCTTTTGCTTTATATATTTCATATTCTTGGTTATATTGAGACAATTCTCCCATTATAAGTTGATCAGATAGCGTGTTAGCAATTTCTGTAAATACTTCTTCCGACCCTTCCGTCACTGCCTGTTTTGCAACATTTTTCAAAAATTCTCTTACACCCTTTCCAGGATGTGTCTTAAATTTTTCAAGTCCCTCCAACGAAAACTTTTCGAAAAATGCCTCTGCTGCTGCATTTGCCGCTCCCAGCTCTAATGACTGTTGAATGTTTCCTCCGCGTTCAGCAGCATCTTTCGTTGCGGATAATCCTGCTCCTCCTGCGGCTGCTGCTAATCCTACCGCTCCCATAGGCAACCGTCCAATGTTTTCCGCCATTGACATACCCGTTCCCACTGCAAAATTTCTTATATTTTCATTAGGGATAAGTGTGGTAAGACTTTCGTTTTCTGATACCCCTTTTTGAAATCCTTCGTTTAATACGCTGGCCGTAAACATAGGATCGTTCGGATCTATATTATCTTTATCGCCATTTGCAGCACTCCATCCATATTTTGCAACCATTGCCGGATATGCCGCCATTGTTGATGTTGCTGTCAATGCATCTGCCACTACCCCTGCAACTGGATGTTTTTTTGCAAAGTCCTGCGCATTAGCCTTGATATCAGTTGCACTTCTTTCATTTAATACAGCTTGCAACGAATCAATGTATTTTTCCGCAGCTTGTGGACCAATTTTCCCGTTCAAATAATAATATACATTTTTTTCATCGTCATTCATCCAATCATTTGTAGCCTTGGATGATCTTCTTAATGCCCGCCTGTCTTTACTTAAATAATCAAGTGGCGTAAATACCTGAATCCCTGATACGGCATTGGGTTTATTTTTTCCGTTTTCAACCTGTTCTTTGAAATCATCCATTTCAGGAATGTCAGTATATTTAATAAAAGAGCCACCATAATCAACACCAACTTTATTTCGTTCTGCCTGCTGTTTATTTAACTCTTTTTTTTCATCTAACTTTTTCTTCTTATAATCTTTGATAATCTCCCTATCATACTGTTCATCATACTGATTTTCAACATTATTCCAATCAATTCCGCTTTCTTTTTCTTCCTTATCGATTTTGTTCTTTGCTTTTTCCCATATCTGTTGCTCTTGCTGGCTTTTTTTATATTCTTTATACTTTTTTATTGCATCTGCCATAGGAATAGCGCTTTCTGCTACCTTTTCGCGATCACTACGTACAAAATCTGTCATGGCAGTTGTATGTTGCTTTGTAGCTTCAATACGTATTTTTTGTGCTCTTTCTTCGCTTTGCTTTTTTCTTACAGCTTCTGCCTCTTCCCTTTGTTTCCGTTCTCTTTCCTTTTTTTTATTTAACATTGTACGCAGTTCACTGTATTCCTCTGCTCCGCCTCCTTGTGAGGCATAGCTTCTTTCTCCAGACGCATTTCTTAGCGGATCATTATCCTCATTATCAAATTTAGGATGATATCCCTCCATTGCCTTCTTCTTTTTCAGTACACTGGATAACGTAGTAGCCACTTTCTATGCCCCCTATTCTTCGGTAATCTTTTTCAGTGTTCTCAGACCCTTATCATAATCTCCACCAGCCTGGGTCATAACTTTTTTAATCTGGCTATCTGTAAGACTTGGATATTTATCAGCGATATACTCAATCACATACGAATCGTCATAATAATTAATGCCATGACCATCTTTCGCATTAAGGAGCTTCTTCGCATCTGCCACATAGTTAGACAGGTCCGTTGCAGAGCTAGAAGTTTTCTTGCTTGATTTACCACCTCTTTTACTTCCTCCACTGCCTCCGGATGCTTTTTTAGCCAGTGATGCCGCCAACTGCTGTCTCTGCAATTCCAGCTGCAATGCATCCTGCTGTTTCTGATAGTCAAACTGTGTCTGCCAGTTCTGCTGTGCAAGTGCATCCTGGGTCTTCTGGTATGCGTACTGTTCCGCCCACTGCTGCGCAGAAAGATCTGTCTGGTATGCTCCAAAATCCTGGTTATATGAGCTATCATATCGTCCAGCGTAATAATTTAGATCATTGTAGTAATCATTTACACTGTCTCTATACCTGCTATAATCAATGTTATCCTGGTTATTTACTGCATTCAGACGGTTATACAATTCCTGTCCTTCATTCAGATACTGCTGATATACACGGTCATATATGTCAAATGACTTATCGTTCAGCTGGCTCAGGTAATTGTCATACGCCTGCTGTCCTGCTGCCTGTGCATAAGTGGATCCGTAACCACCTGTTGCCGCTGTTGCTGCTCCCATGGTATCCCTCATGGCTTTCTGTCCCTGCTGGATATACTGTTCCCGGTAGTTTTTATACAGATCTGAATCATATACACTATTCGTGTCAAATGACTTCCTGTTTAATATATTATCAATGATCCCATCAATTGTTCCTTGATACTTGCTATAGTATTCATCCGGCTTATTATTTTCAATTTCATCCAATCTGTCAGCATAATCCGTTGTCCGTGCAGATGGCGAAAACTTTGCATAGTTATAATCCGTCAAGTATGTAGCCGCCGGATGTCCCGGTCCGGTCTTGCCATCATCGCTCACCGGTGTAATTGTTACGTTCTGATTCTGGTTGTTGGCATTACTCTGCTGCCCCGCAGCCTGTGATTTCTGAGACTGCTGCAATGACTTCAACAGTGACATATTCTGCTGTGCAGTTCCGCTGTATCCAGTAATTCCATACTGAGATGCAAGGTTTTTTCTGGCTCCGTAAGAGCTGTCCATGTTACGGCTTTTCAAATAATCAACAATAGATGCAACTGCCATACTTATTCCCCTTTCTTATCTTCCGGCTGGTCCTTAGTCTCAGATTCCATTCTTTCTCCATTTTGGAGCATTCGATTGATTGTAAGCAGAATCCCTGCCTGTGTTACTCCCTCAACTTTTAACTGATTTAATGCGATCAGTGCTGTATTAATATCACTTTCTTCAAAAACAATCTTCACTAAGCTGCCTCCTTAAGCTCTTTTAAAGCTTTTTCCAATTCTTTGATTTCCTTTTGCTGCGCCTTTATTGCTCCGGCAAATAACACGCTGTTGTTTCCATATGGAATTGATAGGTATTCTTCGGAATGATCTACCAAAGGAAGATTTGTTCCAAGTTTTTTCTGAAGTGCATCCAGCTCCTGGGCAATCAATCCCATTGACCTTTGATCAGAATCTTTAAACTTAAAAGTAACTGGTCTCATTCCCAAGACTAAATTTAAGGCTGTTTCATCCGGAATCTCTTTGATATTTTCCTTCAATCTCCTATCTGATCTTTCATACAATGTTTCGCATGACACATCGCCAGATACCGTTACTGTATTTGCAGTCAGCGTTCCACTGACATCCGCATTCCCTGATATTCGCATATAATTTGTATACAAAAGTCCCTGTGTAGTGATCGTGTCTGCATAGGTTATGGCATCTACACTCACTGCGCCTGAAGATGATACCTTAAACTTATCATTTATATTGATAGATCCACCATTGATTGTCCCGCTAAATGATGCAGTACCATCTTTGTATAACTTAAAATTGTTTGTGTCGATAATTAAGTAACCCGTTTTAAAAGTGATTGCATCTGATGTCGCTGATATTTCTGAACACAGTTTATCTTTGCTCACTTTCAATGCAATCTGACCATTCAACACCCTGATGCTAGTTTCCGTGCTTTCTTTCAGATTGGTAAACTGGCTGATAAATCCATTCATAGTTACTTCCAATTGACTAATGGATTCATCTGTTTCCTGGTACTTAAGAAAAGAATCTTTTGTAAAATTGTCTTCCGGAGTTATATTGCTCAAGCTATATCTAAGCTGTTCATTCAACATTTGGATATAGTTATAAACTTTTTTCATATTTTGATCTTGCCCACCTAACGCAGGCATATTAAAGCTTGACATCTCTCACCTTCTTGATCTGCTCTTTTAATTTGTTTATTCTTTTCTGATTCTCCTGTATTCCTTTTGCATACAAAGCGCTGTAAGCCACATACGGCAGTTCTAAATATTTACCCGACCGATTTACCCCTAAAGCATTTTCTCCATTCTCCTGTGTCAGATAGATGTCCTGTGCAATATATCCTATCGCCCTATTGCCTGAATCTCGAAAAGAATACGATACCGGTATCAGTTCAGCAAAATCCACTTTCTCAATATCTTTAATGCATTGTTTTTTCCTTTTGTCTGATGTATACCGCACCTTCCGGCAGGTCAGATTTTCAGATACATAAAGTTCGCTGCATGTAGCTGTTTTTCCGATCACGTTGATATAATCATTATCATTGTAAATTTCCATATTAGCAGCCACGATAGCTTTAGCAGGATTTAAGGTAGTTGTAGTCAGTGCATCATCTATGTACACATCTCCGGAAGGAGATACTGCAAAACGATTGTTGATATTGATAGATCCACCCGTTATATTTCCAGAAAAATATGCATTTCCAGGCTTATCTAACTTCATATTTTGGGCATCGATAATCAGGTGTCCGCTAGTTAGTCGGATATATTCCCCATACATCTCCATTCTGGTAAGCATTTCATTAACAACGTTTCCTGTTGCTACCAACAACTGAATACTTGCAGAAGACTGGGATAACTTAGTTTGTACAGATGAGGCATAATCATCATATTCAATGTTCAGCGCATCCGTTGAAAACTGGATTTTTCTTACTTTGTTGTTTCTATCCGTAATAGAATTTAAAACATCATTTGAAATGTTATCTTCCAGGCTCAAATTTGAAATCGTATATTTGAGATCCTCACTAAACCGGTATAACTGCCGTACAACTTTTCCTATGTCAGTTTCATTTTTCTGGATGATCATGGGTTTAAATACTGCCATGAATATCACTCCCATATCCTATATATTTACTCATGGCAATCAGAACAGCCGGTCCTTTCCCTTCCAGGCGGAACCGGTATCTCTGGCATCTGGCTGGGGTTATATTAAGCACCTGCGTTCTATATCCCTGAGAAGTAAAAGAAATTTTCTTTTCAAACTCTGGTTCACTGTCACATTTTATAAATACGTCCACTTCACTTCCAGGATCCAGTTTCAAGTTAAAAAGCAGTCTTTTTAAGAACTTATACTCCACACTTCCATCCAACTGGTCTCCGCTCTCTAGCATCCACTCTATCTGCTCATCCCTTGAACCGCTGATTGTAAAAAGTTTTCCTGTGGAATCAACACAGTATAGCTGTCCTTCACCGTATGCCATAAACAAAGCCTGCATATCATCTTCTTTGTGCCACATACCCTTTTTTAAATCATACACATAGATATTCCACTGCCCTGATACATCCTGTAACGATGCATAGTATTTTCCGTTATGCTGACCAGCCACACCGCCCTGAAACCGTACCTCTGCCAGTGCATCCGATACAGATTCCGGATACGCTCCGTCAAAACTGCATACATTGCTCCTGGACACATACAATAATGTTTCATTTACAACACATGCTGTCTTCTCACACCCTTTTGCAACACCTCTGACCGGGAATGATGTATTGATCTGAAAATTACTTGGTTTATCTCCATAAACCTTATGGATCGTATCTTCCTTGAAAAACAGCACATATCCCATATGAGACAGGCAGCCTGTAAAATCTCCATCTGATCCAACTGTAGCCGCATACGAATCTGTACTGATCCCTTCAAACGCATTCCAGTTTGTTGGATCTCCCAGCTTGCTTGCATATACCTCATGATTTGCGCTGGAGCAACCCCACAAGCGGTTGCCATTCTCACAAATATAATCCATATCCGGTACTTTTCTGGTAAGCTTTAGCCCAGATTCCTGAGTAAAGCTGGATGATAGATCACCTATGATCACAATGTAGTCATCTGCTTTTTCCTGAATCACCGTAGTCTTGTTAAAGCTACTGTTTGTACAACCGGATATTTCCACACCGTCAAACTGATTAAATTGCTTTCCGATTCCGGTACAACTAATCTTTACCATGGTACTTCCGGTTGTCGTCTGTGCAAATGTTGCTGTTGCAGCCTGGCTCCAGGAAGCCTCTAATGCTGTCTTTTCTCCAGTGGATGTGTTATACATAATTTTATCCGGGAATACCACAATATAGGCTCCCAAACTCACCAGCTGCTTGTCTGTATCCTGGACTGTTGCAATTTCTTTATCTTTGTAATACAGCTTTGTCCCATCCACATAGGCCAAACCATTTTTATAAATTATCCCATGAGGTTTTGATAAACTTTTCAGGATTTCTCCTCTTGGCTTTCTGACCGCTATCGCCGGGAAAACATCTGAAGACATGTTTTTCATGTCCGAAAACTCATTTTCTCCAATTACAAGACCTTGGTTCAGTCCCCCAAAGGATCCTATCTGTTTGCTGTCCCCTCTCGGTGTCATTGTCAGCATTGGTAATCGTCCCATTAAAGCTCCTCCTTAAAATTTGGAAAATAATGGTGCTTTTTTTGCCCGATTGCAGCGCCTGAACCATGCAGCATATGCATCATAAGCGGAGTTGTACATTACAACGTCATTGTTATAGCGTTCAGTTTCTTCATTGTGATAATCAATCTTTGAAAGCAGATAATTAACATAGACATCCTTGAACCGATCCGGAATACTTAATTTTTTATCCTGGTCTTTTTCATATTCCATTGGAATAAATTCCAGATCATATCCTTCCGCCCGGTTGATTACTTCTTCAATGACCTGTCCCTCAATTTCATTGATCCATCCCATGATCATGTCTGTACCATACTGCTGCCCTCTTAAAGATGTGATATCACTAATCAAATCGTTTACTGTCATATAAGCACCTACTCTTTCAGTCCCGGCCAGGTAAGCGCTCCATCCTGGTCAGGGGTTAAAGTTACCGGGTCTGTAACCATAGCTCCATCTTCATTCAGCACGTACCATTTCCCATCAATGGTTTGCTGACCGGTCAGCATAGCTCCATCCGCGCCAAGGTAATACCATTTATCTTTGTATTTATACCAGGTATTCTTGACCATTCTTCCTGCACCATCAAACCAGTACCATTTATCATCGTACCAATACCAGTCATTTCTTACAGGCTCCCCGCTTCCGAGGTAATACTTCCAATCTCCATCCTCTTGCTGCCATCCTTTTTTCTTTTGTTCGCTTATTGGAGTTAAAAATAGCTTCTGTTCTGCCTGTCTTCTTCTGGTCAGGCCAGCCAAAATCTTACCACCACCGCGGTTATATGCCAGGATCTTTTCTGATATCTCAGCCCGCGATCTGGTTCCTTTTGCTGTCAACTGATCTATAGATCCTACATTGTATGCAAATGATACCAGGGCATCAAATTCATTTTGATTCCACATGTATTTCGTTCCATATTTGTCTACATTGCGCTCATATGGTCCCATATCATCCGTCAACATCCTATCTGCCTCTGCCTGTGTAATCCTCTGACCTGCTTTTACATTTCCTGTGTGTCCCCAACCAATGGTCCATACTCCTGCCGGGCACTTATAAGCTTCTAATCTGCATCCTTCAAAGCTTCTTATCAGTTTCAAACCATTCTCTGAAATTTTCATGTGTACCTCCTATTAAAAAAGGCTTAGGATATCCTAAGCCTAAAGATGTGTCACTCCAATTTTGTTTTGTCTTCGACCTGACCTTTAATTGCTTTTGCAAGCGGCATCAGGAACGGAGGCATAGCAACACCAATATCAAGTAAATTCTCTAGGATGGATATGATCTCATTGCAAATAAGCCAAACAGCTACTACGGTAGCAATCACAAACGGTATTTTTATGTCCAACCCTATATATTGTCCTGCATATATGATCATCCTATCCATGAGCCATCCTACACCGATCAGGATCCACATTCCGATTTTTTTACAAATGCCTCGAATCCCCTTGTAGCTTGTCACATGTTCCTGACGATACTTCGATGCAACTATTCCGGTTATATAATCAGTAAAATTCAGTGCTACGAGAGCAAACACCGGTACTGCCAATACTCCAAGATAGGCAAATGCTGCACTCATTATAGTGATAAATATTGCTTTAAATCTTTCCAACTTCATTTACCTCACTCACTTTTCTCTAGATTTTCCTTTAACCACTTTTCTGTTACTGTTTTCCAAAGTTTTGGCACCTGCTCCAGTGTCATTTCTCCGGATCTGATTTTTAATCCATAATACCTGCCCATTATGATGTCACTCCTTCCTGGTCTGCCATGGCACTCATTACTGCACCCATATCTCCAATAGCTCCATCATGGACTGCTAGTGTTTCGGTATTAGCGGAAACCTGTGCTTTCAGTTTTTCGATATCTGTCAGCTCACGAATACCAAATGTTGCCATGATCTTTCCATCTTCGGTTTTGTCCAAAGTAAACGCCGGTGACATCAGACACATATCTTTGTATGTACCTACGGTCAAGCCTTCACCATTCAGGATCCGCACCTCAGACATGTTCTCATCTGTGCATCTCTTCCAAAACTGATCTACTGCTGTCATATCTTCGAATACAGCTTTCATGTTTTCAAGACTGGCAGCTGCTTCCAGTTCAACAGCTGTTTCATTTTTTAAAACAATTTTGTCTTTGTTCATTTTTTCTCCTTTAACTTACGCTTCGTAAATCACATCTAACCCATAAGCTACTGCTGCATCATGCTCAATCCGGCACCCTCTGGCATTTTCCCAACCCTTGCAGAAATAAGCTGCATGACAAAGTGACATATTTTCCAGACTTTTAGCAAGAAAGCAAAGAGGAATCTGTACCACTCCACGTTCTTTCATCTTTTCATTGCTGTACCATTCATCAGTAAACAAGGTGTTTACAATTTCATAGCCTTTGGCTTCCAGGGCCTTGATTGCCTGTTCCCTAGTTGCAATAATCTCTTCATCTGTTTTTCCAGCCATTGGCTGACTAAGCATTGCTTTCTTCATAATTTTTCTCTCTCCTTACATTTTGTAACAAATATTTTCCCATTTTTTATAAGCATCCATATAAAGTTCATCTTTGTCCCCATTATATGTAAACTCATAATACATTCCATCCGGAGCGGTAGTGCTTAATAATGCTTTGTGGTTCTGTAATGTCTTGCAGCACCAAACCACATACACATCATCTACTGTGATTTTTTTCTTATCTGTCTTATCCATGTGCTCATTGGTATAAGCACATACCTTTTCTTTAGAAATGCGAATAAATTCAGCATTGCTCATATTTATTCACCTTTCCTTTCTTTTTCTGGTTTGCTTACAATAGTAATTTAAACAGTTTAATAAAAATCGCAGAAGTTGGCGTAACTGACGCAATTCCGATAAATCCATCGTCAAAAGAAGTCAACACATCTATTAGTTTTCAAAAAAGTTATACTGATCCTATTGTTATTGCGACATTATGCGGCGGGCAAGGGTATGTAGGAGCTGGCTGTAAAGTAATGAGCATTAAAAATAATGGTGCCACTTTTAAGACGTATACAACATCGCCAGTTGGTTCCGATTATTCCTTTTATATTAGTTACCTTGTTGTCGTGAAAAATAATCAATTTAAACTAGCTTAAAAATAACACCTGTATGATAAAAACTACAATATGTTATGGTCGCAATCTTTGTATCTGGATCTATTGATACCGCTCCGTTTGTATCATTATCCAAACGATATACATGCGGTGTGGACGAGACATCTATCAAATATTGCAGTATTTTATTCATTTTCTAATAACTAAATTGATCATTTACGGTTCCATGGCTGTCCAATATATGTCTTTGGTAAAGATAACTCAATCTGAATCAAGATAAAAAAGTGTTCCGTTTACTACAGTCCCACTTGAGATTATGTTTAGTTGTTTAGAACTAAGATTTCCGAATACCCTAAATGAGCCTGCCCCCTGATGAATCAATAACCAATTGGGTGAAATCGCAAATAGTATCATTTTTTCTTGAGGGACTAACTGTATCTGTGACCATTGATCAACAGTAGCGGTAAACGACATCTTCTTTATTTTTACCTTCTCAATATTACTATTTTGAGCGGTGATCTGATCCTGCAAGGACTTTCCCATACGTGCATCCAGTGCATAGCCTTCTTCCGTGGTTAATGCATTGTTTACCACATTACTTCTTGATAACAGCTGATTTAGCACCTTATCCGCTATCACATCGATCAACGCCTGGACCGTACTTGTCGCATTTTCCGTACCTAATAATCCTAAAGAATCCACAGCTGATACAGACGATGCTTTTCCGTTAAATCCGCCCAATCCCTGTATCAGCTCTTTCACTTCATTTGCATCTGATGCTGCTGCGGATGCACTGCTACTAGCCTCTGATGCTTTTTGGGTAGCTGTCTGAGCTGCACTACTAGCTGTCTCTGCGCTTCCAGCTGCCGCCTCTGCACTGGTGCTGGCTGCACTTTGGGCTGCGGTCGCTGTCTGTGCCGCACTACTGGCTGTTCCAGCACTTCCGGATGCCGCCTCTGCACTGGCACTGGCTGCACTCTTCGCTGCGGTCGCTGTCTGTGCCGCACTACTGGCTGTTTCTGCGCTTCCAGATGCCGCCTCTGCACTGGCACTGGCTGCACTGGCAGCTTCTGTTGCTGTCTGCGCTGCGCTACCAGCTGTTCCAGCACTTTCGGCCGCTGCCTCTGCACTAGCACTGGCTGCACTCTTCGCTGCGGTCGCTGTCTTAGCCGCTTCTACCGCAGCTTCACCCTGCTTCTGCCACTCTGCTTCATTTTTCAGCCTGGCTGATTCATTTTCCTGGCGGATCTTTTCTGCTTCCACCCTGCTGCTTTCCGCAGCATCCATTGATTCAGTCTTCTGGTCAATCCGTTTTTCCAGTTTTTCCAGTTCAGAAAGCGCCATTTGTGCACCATCTGGCGTGTTTATAGTCTTTCCAACATACAAAAACCCCTGATTCGTTGCCCACTTTATGGTTCCAAAATCATCAGATCCACGAAGAGCGATCCATACCGTGCCTATCTGCTGTACACTTGCAGCACTCACGGTCCATGTCAATATCACATGCTCATCTGTTATTTCTTTTTCAAGTACGTCAGTATCCTTAGTTTCCTTTCCGTATCTCAGATCAATACGAAAATCCAGGTTAGATATGTCAATACCGCCTACAGTGAGGCGGTTGATCTTAAACTGTCTGGTTTCTGAATTGTTATCGAACTGTGTCCCTATCTGTCTTTCTGCTACCGGGATCACCAATTCTCTTCCCCGTACAGTTATCATATCTTCCGCCCCCTTTCAGTTACTCCTTGTATCTTGCGCTTTCTTCAAATTCGATTGCATATTCACGCTGAGCTTCTGCATTTTCCAGAACCTCTACAACAGATTCCGGAAGTTCTGTTGGTACTCCTCGCTTAATCAGATAAGACTTTCCGTTTACTGCAACAAAAACATCTGCACGATCCTTATCTGCACTTCCCAGCGGGATCTTGAATCTGATCAGCTTCTCTCCCTTTTTCTGTGGCTCTGCATCCTGCTTTACTACTGCATCCTCTACCGCAGCCTGTTCTACTACTGCATCCTCTACCTTTGCAGTTCTTCCCATGTTTTTAAACCTCCTTAGTTCGCTTCTCCATCGCTAAATGTAGATGCTGTCTCAATACGAATCATATAAGCCTCTGTTAAGATTTCAGTTACTTTGAGCGCCTTCCAGCCCACAGTAGCCCTCTGATCCAGTGGATCACCAGTTCCAGCACTACCAAGCTGTTTAATAATTGTCTGTAAGCCGCCGCCCTCAATTTTTGTAGTCGCATATGCATTTGCACCGAAGATCAGAGTTGCATATACATCAATTTTTGTGGCATCAGATGTGCTCTTTGCCGCTCCGGCCTTAGCCCAGATTTTAGCTTCTGTGGTTTCAACAAATCTAGCGCCCTCGATTTCTCCAATCTCTCCGTTATAAATTCTTTCTGGGTTTTTGTACTTAACCGCATCAATCCAGCGCTCATCTTCTGTAAGATCGTAGGAGCAGTCTGGATGTACAATACCGTAATAATATCCGTTGATTTTCTTTGCATTCTGCTTTTTAAGGAATCGAACTGCTTTTTTAACAGCCTTAACTGTCAGTTTCATCTCAGAGGTTAAGGCCGCTCTGGAAGTTACCTGTCCCTCTGCATACTGTACATTAGTTCCGGCTGCCAGGACTTCTCTTGAGATTGTATCCAGGGTTCTACCTGCCTGAGATCCAATTAAGGTGGTTGCTTCAACAATGTTATTGTCGATTGCTGTTAAGATCAGTAAATCAGATAGTTCGATGAAATCACCATACTGCTTTACCGTTGCCTCGATCTTGGTAACGTTCATAGCTTTACCGGTCGGTGTTACACCTTCGGTCAATGGTGTCATTGCTTTCGGCAGCTGATCATACTTACGGAACTCAATGGTCTTACCACCATTCTTTGGAATGTTTCTTGTCTGTGCCCACTGATCATGTACAAGTTCCGGTTCTGCATTCTCGATCAGATTGCGATCATAAAATGTCTTCATTTCTACAGACATGCCTGATGCTGTAGTTGTATTCGCCGGTGCGTCAAATAATCTAAGATTCATGTAAATAATAGTCTTTTTCATGCTTTTTCCTTTCTACATCGTAATGGTCTCCCCTCTGGCTGCGCGCTCCATGACTTTGCGGAACTCTTCATGTGATAAATCCCATGCACTCACTTTCGTTCCATTTGCGCTACCGGCACCCACACCATTTTCGGACGGTCTGCCATTGCCAGATCGGATTGAATCCGCAACTTTTTTCTTTGTATCTCTCTCTGTCTGGGCCATTAACCCTTGTGTGATCTCGTTGAAATGAACTGCTTTATAGGCGTTTTCGACTTCTACTCCGGCTCCCAACAGCCTGGTAAAAGCCTCATTCTCACATTCTTTTGCCATATCAAATTCTGGGAAATGCTGCTTACAAAGCTCAGCCTCTCGGTCCCATCTGGCATAGATATCATCCCTCTGCCTGATCTGCTGCGCTCTCTGGGCGCTTTCAACCAACTGTCTATTCTGAGCCTCTGTCTTTCTCATTCTTTTCAGCTGATCAACAGTCATGTTTTCTTTAAGAGCCTGCTCTTCCCAGAAAGAGTCATCATTGTCGATGGCTTCCATGATCTTTGCTACATTTCCGTCTTCGATACCGTATCTTTCGGATAGCAACGACATCAAAGGCGCATATGAATTGAGCTGTTCATGCAGCCGCTGCTCATCCTTAAATCTTCGGTCAATATGGCTTTTTACGTCTTTACCATACAGATCACGATACTTTTCCTTGAATTTTTCATAACCTGCCTGCCGCTCTTCCGGTGTTTCTTCCTGTTCCTGGCCTTCCTCTGCCCCAGTGCTTCCAGTGGTGTTCTGGACATTTTCTCCCGTTTGATCTGCTGCTGGTGCTGCCGCACCGGTTCCACCACCTTCACCTTCAAAAAGTCTTAAGTTCATTTCGATGATTCTCTTCATTTTGCTCCTCTCAGCAGTCTTTCCTGCGTGTCTTAAAATTCAGCGGTCTTTCCCGCGCGTTCTGTATTTCATGGTATCACATTCATTTTTTCTTCTCTACCACCCCAGACTTTACGTTCATATGGACAAATTCCGGGTGAGATTTGCTTAATGTTTCATACCCTCTCTGTATGGTATAAACCATTGCATTCAGGCGCTTCTGTGCTTTTTTCTTGACCAAAACGCGAATATCTATCAATCCATCTTTGATCTGCAAGTCCTGAATCACTACTGCTTTTTCTTCTCCTAGGTCGATCATACACTGTGCTGCCGTCTGTCCAATGGCAGATACCGCAGCGCACACGATGTCATGCCCTTCCGGAAGTCCCATAGCGCATCCATATCCGGCATGGCCTTCCACCTTTAAGCGAAAGTATCCTGGCACGTTTTCAAATGTTATTTCTGTCACTGGTTTACCTCCGTTGCTGTAGCTGCCTTTTCCCTGGCCTTTCCTGCCTGACTGGTATCTGTATTCACTGCCTGTCCTAAAGAATTTGTCTTTATGCTATTCCCTTGGTTCACATTCACATCAGTCATAGCCATCTGGTTATTTCCGATCAATCCATCAATAGCCTGTACCAGATCCGGACGGTTAGTCATTTCAGCAACCATCGGTGCAAGCTGCGCTAATATCTGCTGCAACTGCTGGATCTCCTGATACATGGTGCCATTCTCTGATATCTTTTTAATCACTTCTTCTCTACGATCAAAATCCATCATAGATACTACCGCAAGGGCCTGATCCGCAATCTGAGGATTAAACAGTCCCATACCAAAGAGTTCTTTTGCCAGTTCGTTGTTTGCGATCCTGCTATACGGGCTTGCCTTCTGTGCTGATATTTTGACATCAAACACTGGTCTTCTAGTCAATATTTCCCCGTCCATCATTGTTGCTGTCTGTTCCTGTAATTCGCTCTTATCCATCATCACATACTGTGCATCACCATTCGGCTGAGTGATCCGATAGCAACGAGGCAGATCATAAAACTGCCTGATAAGCTCAATAATCAGTGTCACAACCTCTGCATGTGCGGTGTAGCTTGTTTTGATCATATCCCGGCTCAGTTTACTTCCTGCTTCCTGCAATGCTGCGATAGCTGAAGCCGCAGTTACTCCCGATGCTGTGGATCCCTGAGAAAAATCCCGGTTTCCGCTTGTTTCTTTCAGCTCATCCACTTTGATTGTTCGCATGTTGATAACATATTCCGGAAGCTGTGGCGGCTGGATCTGCTTAATTTTGGTTTCGTCCATTGTTCCAGATACTTCCACCAAATCTTTGCTTAAATCAGCAAAATCCTCTGCATTTACATTTGATCCTGACGATACAAAATATCTCGGTTTGCTCAAATTTGCAGACTTGAGTATCACCGAATCCAGCTTGTCTATATATTCCTGGGGATTTACCATTACATCCAGGTATCCAAATCCTGCCGGCGATCCTTTTTCCGGGAACATTACATCAAATACAAACGGATATTTCCCATGCTCATACCATCCATTGGTGCATGTTTCATCATCCTCAGATGCATACAACACAATTCCCGGAATAAATTTGCAGTAGTGCAGCACCGTCTTAACTCCGCCAGTTGCAAGCAGTATTCTTTTTTTGTAGTACCAGTCAATGACCTGCACCTTGTTGCTTGTATCGATGTTCTCATCATAGATATACTCTGACTTTATCAGTTCGCCTGTGCCTACTGTTTTATCTTCGAGTTCTGGATATGCTTCTTTTAGCTCATCCAGGTCCATAAGTTCTGTTGTAAACACATCCTTTGATCGCTGTATGTCCTTTATACCAGGCTCCCAGTAGATATTCATGATATCCTGGCATTTTACATCAACGTCTCCTAAGCCGTTTTCTTTTTCTTTGTTCCAAAAGACCCCGTAAATGGCTGTCCCAGTTTTGGGCTTATCCCAAGAGCAGTCATTGTATACTTGCTCAAAATTATTCTGATCCAGTATAACCGGCACCACCTGAGAAAGGATTTTCGCCGTATCCTCATCTGACCGTTCTCTGGGAAGAATAGCCGGGCATGGGTAATTGTCCATAAAATCCGCATGTTTATTAATCAGGCTGTTAAAAAGCCATGCGCTCACCGGCTGGGGATCATTTGCGTTGCGAAATTCACTGTTAAAGCGCTGCCAGTGGTTATTCTTCCACCATTCCTCTGCACCTACAATTCTTGTTTCTAATGCTGCTTTTCCCTCTTTATACTTCTGCAACCTGGCATAAGCATCATCTACTTCTTTTTTACCAATTTTCTTTTTTACAAGTTCTTCGTCCATTTTCGCTCCTAAATCCTAATGATTTTATATGCTTTTTCACGTTCTGCCTTATACAGATCCAAAGGATCATCCAGCGGCGGTTTTTTCTTTACATTCGCACGCTTTGCGATCTGGTACTGCATCAGGAAATATCTGCACTCATCATAAATATGATCTTCCTGTGTAGTGTCAATATCTTCTACGTTCTTTTCATCATATACCAGCTGTGGGATCGTCCTTATAAATCCCTTACATGTGTTAAAAACGTAAAATAGCGGATGTCCATCTGCATTAAATGCCAGTCTGTAATGATATTGCATTTTCCCGGCAATTCGATGATTATCGCCTGGGCTCCAATACACTCCATTTCGGGCCATGATGTCCGCTATAGAATTGCCTCTGCTCACATCAAAGATTGATGGATCTGCTATGCCTGCTATTTTTCTTCCCTTAAGGTTTGGATCAGTCTCTTCTACTTCCCGGATCATCCGCGCCTGCTCTGCGGGATCCACTTCCAGTCCTACATTTGCCTGTCCCTCTTTGCAACCGTACAGCTCACGGATCCGATACACACATCCACTATAATCAACAGCATACCAGCCAACCGAGAACGGTTTAGTATATCCAAAATCGTAGCTTCTTCCGATCAGCCATCCTTCCGGTATCTTAAACGGCTCAATAACATGGGTCCATTCTCGGCTTTCATAATTTGACGGGTCATTTTCCCATTCTGAGAACACCTGTCCGCTGAACGAATCCCAATCACCATACAAAAGCGCATTTCTTTCTGCTTCTGGCAGCATAGCCAGTGATGCGATATACTCCGGGTTGTTGTCCAGCAAAGCTTTATTGTCAAACACCGAGCTAGGGATAAATATCCTGTCTCTGGTACGCTTTATCACCTCACCGGATGGTTTAGTGATATTCACTTCCTGCACTATCTTAGTCTCCGGCTTCGCTATGCTCACAAATCGTGCTTTCACCCACGGATGTCCTGGACCGCCTGGGTTCGCCGTACTCCTGATATATGTTCTTAATCCAGGTGCTGATGATCTGACACGGGAAAAGAGATACATATACTCTTCTTTCGCAAAATGCGTCAGTTCATCAAATCCCACAAAATCAAAATGTCGGCCCTGGTATTTAAGCTTGTCCTTCGTGTGCTGCATTTGCCCGAAATAGATCATTGCACCAGATGGAAACCTCCAGGCATGCTTACTTTCGTTGTATTTAGCTCTTGGGAAAGCTGAGCCGTAAAGCTCATGGCTGCGGCTTATGATGTCTTCCAGCTCAGGGTAAGTCTTTCTGAAAATGATTGCGCGATACTGTGGGATTTGGACTTGTCTCAGTGCCTCTGCCACTAAATAATCACTCTTTCCACCGCCAGCAGCTCCACCGTATAAAGCCTCAAATTCTGGACGTGACATCATTATTTCCTGCCGGGGCTGCGGTGCCCATACAATTCTTTGGTTACTCATCCTTTTTTACTTCCTTGCTGATCTGCTCCACCTGGGTTGGCGTCAAAACAATAACACCAGTTCCCTCATCATCTGCCATAGCCTCTGCAACTTTTTCTTTCCAGATATCCGGTTTACGGTTCTTCAGCCAGAATATGATTGCTTTTATATCCGGTTCAAAATAGTGGACCTCTTCCGCCGTCTTTAATTCTTCAAACTCTTTTATCTTTCTTCCTGTTGCTTCGTCATATTCTACAGTCTTAACTTTAAAAGCCTTTTGCTCACTTGCATAAAAGCCAATGGCCTTTTTGTACAAACTGTTCTCGATCAGACGATCCGCAAAGTCTTTCCCGGTTGCCAGCGCCGCATTAATTGGTGCATATTTCTTTTTCCATTCCGCCAGCGTGGATCTGCTTATCCCTATCTGCTTTGCTATTTCTTCATCTGTCATTCCGGCTCTTGCCCAAGCTGACAGAACCGCCTGATGCTCTTCACTTTCTGCCCATTCCCGCCATTTCTGGCGGCCTGCTGCTTTTCGCTTCTTTTCCGCCATATCACCACCTCATAGCATCAATTTTATATTTTTTCCTGTCCCTTCTCTACCACCCCACCTTTGTCCGGTTTTTCCCACGCAAAAAAGCCCTATATCAGGGCTTCTCTACTAACTTACCGCGCGCGCATGTATGCGCACATCAGCATGTCCGATTGTGTTTACTCATAAAATTTCTCAAAATATCCTTCTTCCACCATATCAACAGATCCATCTGCTACCATACGGCATTTATATTTTCCCGCTCTTGCTTTTTCAATTTCTTCAGCGCTCACATGGATCACTGGGCCTTCTCTTCTTGCCAGAGCTGACACCCAAACCATGGCTCCTTTTGCAATCAGATCTGCCTCCATAAATCTTTTTCTGTCCCTCTCTGCCTGGCGTTTTGCCTCTGCCTCTCTCCGTTCTGCAATCTTCACTCTCTCCATTAAGCTCATTTTCTTTTTCATTTCTTCTCATCCTCCATTTGTGTTTTATAGATTCCCTTAAAGTAAGGGCATGTCTCATACATATCTTCGCAAAATATCCCGGCAAAGTTGCTTTTTTCTTCATGGCACGTAAAAACGATCTGGTTTTTGATCTCAAACCCCAGATTGCAGCATATGTTCTGGCAGGTTATTGTTGCCTGCTTTTTTGTGTCACTTGCCATAGTTTCATAGTAAGGGCATCTTACCCGTACACTATAATTCAACTTCTCTTTCCCACTTTCTGCATATCTTCACAGGATCCATGCTTAATCATCCGGGCATAGATGTAAAACATCGCCAGATCCGGATTGTATTTAACCTCTGCATCGAGGAACTTATATCCTGGATAGGCTTTTTCCATTTCCTGTCGCATGGTATCATCATTTTTTACCATCCGGTTCACTTTCCCTCTGCGGAACTTTCCGTAACTTCTGGTCGGTTCCGGTGGCTTTTTCAGGTTCTTGGAGGCACACCATCTTTTTGTACCTCTTGGGTTATTCGTAATGTATGTTGCTAATCCTGTAATCAAAAAATCCTCATCTGGCTTAATTCTCCGAGTATTTTTTCGGTCACACTTTTTCCACATATCTTCCAGCTCATCACGATCCACACCCTCTCCTGTCATAAGGATGTGGAAATGTGGACGGACTTTTCCATCAAATGCCAGGATGTATATGTATTTAATATTTTTCAGTCCATTCTTTTTTCTGCGATAGTTTATCCTCGTAATAAAATTCCGAATATCCTTGATAGCAGCTTTGGCATCTCCTGGCATGTACTCATCATTCCAACCAAATGTTGCCCAGATATCGCCTTTGCCAAAATTGATGCAGGCCAGTCTGATGCAATACCTTCTTGAGTTCTTATCATTCAGATTTTTTTGTGACGGTTTGGTTTCTCTCTTTTTCAGGGTTACTGGCATATCTCCCCTTTTCAGGAAGGATGGATACACCTGTGATTCTAGCAGCTCGTCACCACTCACCAGATTTTTAGATCTATTCGTTGTTGTCCTATAAAGGCAGCTCACCCGCTGCTCAGAGATCAACTTTTCAATCTCCCATTCTTGTAACTTATCTGCCTGTTGATTAAATGCTGATTCATAATCATAGTTATCGTAGTGCTTCATGCTGCTCCTCTTTAGTTCCTAAATATTTATGATATTTCTTCCGTTTGTTAATACCCATTACAAGGACGGCAAAGAGGATTTCCCCCTGACCTTTTTTTATGGGGCCCGTTACAGGCCCCAATCCTTTTTCTATTAAACTGCCCTTTTTCTAATCATCCTCAACGTGTCCGGTGTTGATTGAGCATAGTACATACTCGTTACTTTAGAATCCGCGTGACCCAGGACTTCCTGGATCGTTCCTATATCTACGCCTCTGTTTTTCAACTCCATTCCCAGTGTCTTCCTCATCTTGTGAGGATAACACCGGTTTGTCACACCTGCGTGTTCCGCAATTTCTTTCATGATTGTCCGTACCGAAGATGTCCCTATTGGCTTATAAGGCTTGCTCTTCGATACGAACATATGTTCATTGTTGTCTGTCCTAGAGTTCCAATATTTTTTGTAATGGTATAAAGCATCCGGATCCAGATATATGGTCCGATACCGGTTACTTTTTTCACCTAGAATCAAAATATCCCCTGTTTCCCAGTTGATCTGGTCAACAGTTATCTCAACAATTTCTCCTACGCGTGCCCCGGTACTGCGCAGTACTTCAATTAAGGCTCGTTCCCGTAAGGTCCGGCAACTGTCTCTTAAACGTGCCATTTCTTCCGGTGTAAAGAAATCTATAGGCTTTCTCTGCACCTTTAATGGCTCGATTGCTTCAACTGGATTTACCGTTATAAGCTTTTCTTTCCGCATCCAGGAAAAGAAAGCGGACAAATACCTTCTTTCGCTATTCAAAGTTGAGTTCTGATTTTTTCGTCCGGTTACTGGTACATTCCGGTTCTCATACCAATTTAGGTAATAAAATATATCATGTTCATCCATCTGCACCAGTGGCTTGTCCAACACCGTGATCAGGCGTTTGATTGATGCCATATAACCATATTTAGTCCCTTCACGAAGCTTTTTCTTCTTATATAAAAAGAGTTTAATTATGTACTCATTCTGTTGATCCACACTATCCTTAATCTCTGCCGGTAGCGTATTGATTCTTTCCATAACCACATCTATCGTCTTGTCAACTATCACACGCTCCAGAATTTGGATTAAATCAGCAGCAATATATGCTGACATGGCAACGATTACATCATTAATAACCTGTGTTTTAACATTCTCATTTGTCATAGATATCCTCCTTTTCCTTGCTTAAGAAGGGTATATATGATATACTTATCTTAAGCAGAACGGCGGATCATGGTACCTTGGGCGGTTAATGATCTGCCTGTTTTTTTGTTACTGTGTTCTGTTTCCATCGGCTTTTCTCCTTTCTTCTCTAAACCATTTGCCATCACCTTTAAGCATCCTGGTCCTTGTTTCATCCCAATCTGCACAAAGCTGTGCACTGTATTTATTTAGAGCTACTTCACATTCAATTTCAATTTTCGTTAATATCTCTCAAATCCAAATAAATACATCCATCTGGTTCGTAAGCTCCGCTTTCCCAATCTGCTTCAAACTCTTCCCAGTCTCCGATATATCTTCCAATCATGCTATCCTGTTCGATCAAGTAAAACAGATCCTTATTCTTTTTCCCATCGACCAGACCACAGAAGACCCATTTGCCTTTTTCTATTGGGCTTTCATAAACAAAAGCATCTTCCCCATTCACAAGCTCGTAAACTTTTTTCCAAAGATTATAATCATCATCTTGTGGATCCGCCTCGTCAAGCATTCTTTCCGTATTGAGGCACACTTTTTTCATGTTCAAATCACCACCAATCTTAACTTTCAGTTTACCTCTCAAATCCTTATTCTAAAGCCTACGAACCGATAAGATTCCCTCGTATTCCTCGTATTGACATTCCTTTTCTTTTACATCCCATGTTGCTTTATTTTGATTGATACGGCAACGTGGATATTTTCGCGAATCTCCTGTTACATACATTGTTCCAAAGTGCTTACATGTTTTACACTTTTCAATATCCATCTACATTCATCTCCTTTTCAAGTTTCACCGCCTTGCTATAGAAGGTCTTGGAACACATATTGCAGGCTCTGGCAGCATACTCTATCTTGATCTTTCCAGCTCTCCAATCCTTATGCATTTGATCAAAATTCTCCGGGATTGGTAATGACGGTCTGCCAAATATAACACCTCTTGCTTTTGCTGCAGCAATTCCCTCTGCCTGCCTTTGCTTGATATTGATCCGTTCGTTTTCTGCGACATAACTGAGCAATGCCAGAACAATATCGCTTATGAATGTTCCCAGCAGATTCTTCTCCCTGCGTGTATCCAGCAGAGGCATATCAATTACCACAATATCGGCTTTCTTCTCTTTCGTGATGATACGCCATTGCTCATTCAGATCTGCATAATTCCTTCCAAGCCTGTCAATAGATTTTATGTACAGCACGCTGTCCTCGTTAAGTTTTCTGAGCATCCGCTTATACTGTGTCCTCTCAAAATCTTTGCCGGACTGCTTATCAATAAAGATATTCTTTTCATGCACTCCTGCTGCCATTAGAGCAATTCTTTGCCTATCCTCATTTTGTTCTTTCGATGATACTCTCATGTATCCATATATGTCCATTTATACCTGATCCTTATTCCTGTGTTTTTAACACATTCTTAATTTCAGTTTTCTCCAGCAAATCTCGGAACAAAAAAACCAAAATCAGTTGCTGGAAAACCATTCTTTCTGTTTATGTTGTTTCTAATTCCGTAAAAATCGTGCATAAAGTTGAAATCATCCGCATTCAGCCAAACATCCAAACGAAGGTGAAACTTTTTATCTGCGCTTTCAATATCCATCATACGTTCTGTAGCTTCCGTCTCTTTCATCAAGCCCATGACAGTAGCTCTTCCCATAATAGCAGCATACGTTAAATGTCTCTTGCGTTCTACTTCTTTGTTAAAACTCGTAATCTTACTCATTCACATTTCCTCCAAATCTTAACTTTCAGTTTACCTCTCAAATCCTTATTCTTGTGTTTTTAACACATTTAATATGCCCTCTACTGCTTTATCCCAGAAGATATTTGCAAATTCTTCAACAGTGCAAATTGGCTTGTCATCCCAGTCAACTATCATCGCATCGTCACACTGACAAATATCGCAACCACTTTCTTTTAGTGCTTCGTTTGCATATTCTGTTACAACTGTCTGAGTATCGGCATAGTCGCAGCCTCTGTCTAAAATGTCCTCAAGTTCTTCTATTGTTTTCTTTGATATTTTTGCCATTTTAATTTCCTCGTAAAATCTTAACTTTCAGTTTACCGATGATACCAAACCATCTTGCCATCAACCATTTTCAATTCTACCTTATCAGGATAGTTATCACTATCTTTGCAAGCATGGAACCTCATATCATGAATTTCCAACGCAACCTTATGACTATCCTCACATTTTTTACATTCATTCTTATCTTTGTACTGCGTTCCGCAATGTTCGCACACATATAGCTGTAAACTCTTCATTATTTACTTTCACCTCAATCTTAATTTCAGTTTTGCTTACCATTCATGCTGCTCTGCCTTAATTTCAAACTTCAATTCGTCTTCTTTAATATCAAGAGCTTTTTTCATATTGCATCTACTGGTTCCCCCTACATATGGGACAAATAAACTTCTAATTATTTCGCTTGTGTAAAATTGGATACAAGGTGTTTCCCCATCAATCTTCGTATCAACTCCCAGATAGTCCAAAATATTATTGACCTGCTGCACCACATCTTCAATGAGATTTAATGCGCCTTTATAGATATCAACGTAACCATTAATCCTGATAGAATGCTGTCCTTCATCAATAATCCAGGCACCACAATCTGGGCATTTTCCATCAATAGGTTGTAATGCTTCGTACACCGTTTTGATCTTTGCATTTTCCTTGATTTCGCAATATGGACAATGTAAATAACTCATGCTTTAATCCTCCAAATCTTAATTTAAACATATTCAAACTCATCCAGCTCCACATCTTTTTCACATGCTGGGCAAGTGCAGAAAGCACCATCCAGCCACGATTCTGTATTGTAATCAGCATCCTGAAATAGTATTTCAACATACTGCTTACAGTGTGGGCACTGGAACCGGATATAAGCTGGCTTGCTTATTATCATATAACGTGTACCCATTCCGACCACCTTTCACACCATTTTGTTGACGCCAACAAAATCGATGATTTTACTTCCCGACTTTAATTTTGGGAACATCAGCTCTTAATTTCCTTTGTATGGCTCCGGAAGTGGCATCCAGGCATTCACAAATAAGTTCTGGCTGCTGCAAGTATCGCATCCATCATCATCACCGGCATACCATGCTCCACCACCATCATTATCTTTTTCATACCGTCCGATTATCGGAAGCGTGAAATTCTCAAATGACATCAGGACATATTCATCTTCTTCCGGAAGTCTCTCTTCCACCGGGATCCAGCTATGCTCTTCTATCTGACCTGCCAAAAGTGTCATTGCTTTTGCATAATTCTCTACCAAATCTGCTATGCCGTCCGGGATACAGCCTGTATCTTCATAGTCCTTAAGCTTACACAGCGCCCCATACAGCCTTTCACTTACTTCTTTGGTGATTACCTGGCCTTCCCGTAACTGCTCCCACCTGACACCTTTCAGGCACCAGTTACCCAGGTCATCCTTTTCTGTTAATCTCTGCATTTTATATTTCCCCCAACTTTATTTTTTTCAAATATCCGCATACTGTACTTTCTGCGATATGCATATCTTCAGCAATTCGTTTTCCAGTCCACCCGGCTTTGTAAAGTGCCTTTATTCTTCCAACATCGATCTGCTTTTTGTTTGGTGCTTCTGGCTTTGGTGGCTCCGGCTTCTCCTTGGTTTCCACAGATGTCTCTGTTGGCTTCTCTTCCACAGCCTTCGGCTTTGCTACTTCTGCCGGTGCCTTCTCAGCTGGCTCTGTCTCTCTTTTTTCTTCCTCCAGCACAATCCGGAAGAACTCACATCCAGCCAGGATCTTCTTCAATGTCAGGAACTCATAATCATCCAGGTTCTTGGGTTCCGGTACTACCGGCTGGAGCACTCCCACCATAAGCCCTCTTTTATGCAGTTCCAGTGCCTCATCTATTGCAATTTGTTTTATGATCATTGCCCTTCTCCTTTTTATTCAACGGACACCATCTTGGTGCGGTTTTAATAGTTAATTTGTCATCATGTCTTCCTGTTCTGCAGATCATAGGATGAGGCTCGCATTCACTCCGTGCGAACTTGGCTTCATCATGAAAGCAGTAATAACGCCCTGGCCTTCCGTTCCCATCATAAAATTTTTTATAGCTGCAGTCTTTACAGTTCATTTCTTTTCCCCTCTCTGTATCTCTTTCAGCTTTTCAATTAAAGCTGTCCTGTTTACCCGGCAATCCCTAAAGAACTTTCCAGGCTCCAGAAGATACTCCTCATTTGCTCCATACCCTTCCTTGTACCTCATGGCAACATCAGCTTTCCAGTCATAGAGCATGGAGTGATACGTCTTGATAACGAAGCTTGTCCCATCTGGAAGATCATACCGGTAATACCGCTCACCTGTCTCCTGGTTATCGATCCAGAGTGGCCAGGTCTCATACGCATCAATAAAAGCTGCTCTCTGGTCATTGTTTTTAAGCTGTGGAAGCTCTGGCTGCTTCGGTCTATCCTTTTTCTCTTCCAAATCTTCCAGCTCACACAGCATGGAAGCCAAAGCACCTACTTCCAGCTTTTGCATTCTGATATGCTCATCTGACTTATCAATGCCGGGAGTTCCCAGACATTTGCTAAGAAGCTGCTTCTTTCTCTCCAGCAACTCCCTCAAAAGCTCTATATCTGTACGCTCTTTCACTTCATCTTCGGAAGCCTCGTTATCCGTTTGCGACGTCGCAATCTCTTCCTCTGTCTCAGGGCGATCAGCCGAACTGTTGCATTCAAGCTTGCACTCCCCATGTTTGACACACTCCCAGCAGCACTCATGGGCACAGTCCGTTCCACTTCCGGGCCGGTGCATGTATTCTTCCGGTAAAGAGCACGCATATTCTGGGCGGTATAAGCAATGGCCCATTTGCTGCTTTTCGGCAGCATCTATAGGTTCATTCCGCTGCTCATTGGTAGCAGTCTCTTCCGGAAGCAGTTGCAACGTCGCAATCTCCGCATCTTCCTCTTCCATCAGCTCTGCAACCGGTATTTCCTGGCTAATAGGCTTACCTGCCACCGGCTGGACCATATTTTCATCCTCTTCCACATCAAACAGCTCCGTCGTTGATGCTTCAAAGCTTTCCGCCCTCTCTTCCGGCATAACACCAGGGATATCTTTTAACTCTGTCTGCCCAGGTATCTCTATGTAAGGGATCTCCTTTGGTCTTGCCATGTTCCGGATCTCCCGGACCGTCATATCCGGTGTGACCTGCTCCAGCTGCTCGTCACTCATGCCAAGCATCTCCTGCAGCTGGCTCTTGCTGAAGTCCTTAAACCTATCATCTATGAGCGGACTGTTCCCGCCCCTGGAAAACCTTGTGTTCCTGGTGATGTATCTGGATGTGGCAGAGGCACTGAGACCAAACCTGTCCATGGCATACTCATTAATGTTTTTATATCCTGCTTCCAGGTACAGCTCATTATCTCTGATATGTTTAAGGTAAAATCCCGTTGCGATCACACTGCGTACGGCTGACTGCAGGTTGGACCGGATAAATACCTCTGCATCTTCCAGGGATACATCCCGGTACCACTCCGCGCCTGTATGTTTTATCACTTCCGGAGTTTCCAGAACTGCTGTATTCTCTTCCATTTTCCTTTCCCCCTTTATTTGCGGTCGATCCGCAGGATGAACTCCCTGTTATCGGTATCTTCCACGATAAAGTCATCTCCTGCCTTGCACAGCCTCATATTGTCCAGCTGTGCGTTGCTCATCGTGCACCAGAAGAAGCTCACACGTAAGATGCTCCTCATATAGGCTCTCCTGGCTATGATCTGGTCCTTGTCCATGATCTTTACATAATACCCGCCGGCTCCCTGGTCAACTCTATGCCTTGCCAGTTCCGCCGCCTGCATTTCTTCCATCTTCTCCATCTGTACCGCCGCCTAACTGCAGCCTTCCTGCTGCCATTCTGATCTGGTCATCCAGTTTCTGTCTGTTCTCCTGCCGGATCCCTGGTGGAAGCATTTCTACACGTTTCATCTCCTGGAGCTTAGGACCATAGGAATCACGGAAGAATGCACGTTCCGCCATAATGTTCTCGCTCCTGCAGATGTTCTGCCAGCCAATGTTCTTCACCACGCTCCTGCACGGTTCCGGCAGGCTTTCCAGGGCTTCTGCTTCCTGCATGTACCCATAAGCCCTTACTGCCTTCAGGACCATTCCCCAGGCATCATCTATGCTTGGTGCTTCCGGATCCCCTGTCTGGGTGCATAACTTTCTGATCTCGGCTGCGGAAGGGAAGAAATTATTTGTAGCCATCAGCTGCCTTACTGCGTTCTTGCACTGCCCATAGGGGATATCCCCGATCAGTTCATACCAGATATCCATGGATGCCGCGCTCTTTGTGATCTGGTTCCTGCCATAATACTCTTCCATGGCAGCTGCCAGTGCTGCGAATTCCCTCTTATCCATTCTCTGCCCACCTCCTGAGCCGTTCTGCCTTATCATCGGTTGCCCTTGCCGCTGTCCTTCCTGACTGCGACTGCATATAAAGAGTTTCAAACTTTTCCCGAAACTTCTTGGTGCTCCGGATATTTGCTTTCCAGAACTGGTTTGTAACCGCATATTCCAATGCGGTGCGGATCTGCTCCTCTGTCCGGTGGTCAATGCGGAGCATCCGTTCAATGTGGACACACCACTGGGATCTTTCTTCATCCGTTGCCGGAACCCTGGCTCCCGGGAATCCTTCCAGGCAGGAATGGATCAGTGTGTTCACACAGAGCATTTCAAAGGAATCCGGAGGAAACAGCGTTGCTGCTTTAGCTGCAACACCCTCCGCTCTTTCTTCTTTACTTTCCTTTACTTTACTTTTCTTTACTTTACTTTTCTTTCTTGAAAGCGTTTCACTATTTGTCGGCTGCAAATACTCATTCGTCGGCTGCAAATCCGTTTTTAGGCTGACTTTAACCAGGCCGTTGCATTCTTCTGGTCCCAACAGCCAGTATTCTTCGTATGCTGTTTTAATCCGCCGTTCTGAAAGCACAGCCCAGAATCGGCGCTGGATACCTCTGCTTGTTAAGATGCCCCATCTGTCAAATAACCTCTGATCAAAGAGATCCACTTGAAAACAGAACCTGACAGTTTCCTCTACTGTCCCGGAATTGATGCCGCCGCCCATCTTCCTTGCAGTTGTTGCACAGTCGTCATAACTCCATTTATAGAAATATCCATTTGTTTTATAGGCTCTCTGGCAAAGGAAAAAATAGATTCCAAATCCCCGCCAGCCTTTTGCATCCAGCAGCTTGTCAATCTTCGGATCACTGTCGAAAATGTCAACCGACCATCCAGAATAATCTATTCCCTGTTTTGGCCGTCCTGCCACTGCTCCTTGTATTGGGCTTTTCTTTGAATTGCACTTGCTACATATCGGCATAAGATTGTCATATGAATTAATGACGTAATATGGAATCTTCTTTTCTGCTCCCTCATATACAGAAATAACATGATCAATCTGTATATTCTCTTCTGAGCCACATATATAGCATTTTCTGCCCTTATCTGTAAAAATTTTTTCTCTGACATCTTTCCGCCCTG
>ENA-ORTP01000744-ORTP01000744.1-human-gut-metagenome-genome-assembly--contig:-NODE-744-length-38484-cov-6.905202_pt1 | contig 38484 bp, 32 predicted proteins | sample MGYA00241913_ERZ509190 | MGnify/ENA primary metagenome ERZ509190 (study PRJEB26280, sample SAMEA2338839) | human gut metagenome | biome: human gut; feature: human-associated habitat; material: faeces...
TTATGTTATAGGAAATTACTCCGTAATGTTCCTATAACATAAAAAAGCCCTCCGGACACGATTCTTTCTTGTAAAGACAGGAATACTTCCTGGAATTTCTCAGTAAACTGGTACAGGGTGATAGAATGAAGAAAAACAGAACGGGAACCAAAAAATTTCCTGCGCTTATTTTATTTCTTCTTGGATTTCTGGCCGGAAATCTGATACCGAATATAATCTGGAAGGCAAAATGGCAGCAGAAAACATGGGCATCGGTATATTTTCTGAGTACATTTGCAGGAAAAAATACAGGCAATATTGAATATCTGAAAGAAATATTAAAATACAGAGGTGTTTTTTATCTGTTGAATATAATCTGTGGATTTTCGGTTTTTGGTGCGCCGCTTGCTGTTATAACGCTTCTGGGATCAGGATTGTATGCAGGTATGATAATGACTGTTTCTATACTGGAATTTGGATTTGCAGGCGGGGTGATCGGAATGGGACTTTTGCTGCCGCAATATTTATTTTACATTCCGGTCTGGCTTTATTCTATGGAACAGGAATGGAAGATATCATCAGAAATATGGAGAAACAGAGGTCTGATTTCCGGAGAAGTCAGTATTTATCTTAAAAAAATGTGCATTGCAGCAGTAGGATATTTTCTGGGAATACTTATCGAATGCTATGTGAACCCTCTGATTATTGACATTATTCTGAAATATATAAAAATTTTTTAATGACATATTTACTATATTTAGTATTGGTTGTCATAAAATCTCCGACATATGGTATTTGATGCTGAAAAAGCTTGAAATACAAGGATTTTCCTCGAAAAAAAGGTTTGATTTTATGTAAAATAAACAGTATAATACATATACATTTTATCGGAGAGAGTACGATTTTCTGCTGATAAACTGCGAAGAGGATTAATTTTCGTCTGATCGCAGGAGCTACAGGCAGCGGATATTTTGATTAAAAGGAAACGGGAATATGGACATAGAAATAAGGGAATTTATTACATATCTGCATAATACAAAAAAAACATCGGCAAATACAGAGATCTCATACCAGAGAGATCTGAAAAAAATGGCGGAATTTCTGAAGGAACGGGGAATCAGAAATTATAAAGATGTAAAAGAACTTGAGCTTGAAGGGTATATCAGTTACATGGAACGTGAGAAGTTTGCGTCATCTTCCATTTCCAGAAGCGTTGCTTCTATGAGAGCATTTTTTCAGTATCTGTGGAAGGAAGGCGTGATCGCAGAAGATCCGGCAGATAACCTGAAACCTCCGAAGGTTGAGAAAAGGGCACCTGAGATACTTACCATAGAAGAAGTGGATAAATTACTTCAGCAGCCGAAATTGGATACCCCTAAAGGGATAAGAGATTCAGCAATGCTGGAATTGCTGTATGCAACAGGTATGAGAGTCAGTGAGATGCTTCATCTTCAGATTTTTGATGTCAATCTCCAGTTTGGATATGTGGTCTGTAATGAGAATGGAAAAGAGAGGATCATCCCTATTGGTATTCCATGCAAGAAGGCAATGGAACGGTATCTGCAAACAGCCAGAACCGTTTTTGTGAAAGATGAGAAAGAAACAGCATTATTTACAAATTGTTCAGGGAAAGCGATGAGCCGTCAGGGATTCTGGAAAGTATTAAAGGGATATGCGGATGATGCCGGTATCAAAAGGGATATTGCCCCGCATACATTGAGACATTCTTTTGCTGTGCATATGCTGCAGAATGGTGCGGATATACGAAGCGTTCAGGAAATGCTGGGACATTCCGATATTTCCACTACGCAGGTTTATCTGGGCATGAATATGAATAAAATGCGTGATGTGTATATGAAAACACATCCACGTCATTAAAAACTTATTATTTATGAGGATTGCTATAATGTCAAATGAAAAAGCTTCTATAGTCTGTTTTGAACAGTTTATAGAAGCTTTTTTAACTGAAGCAAGTAAGTCCCCTGCTTTAATTGCGAAGAGCAATAAGCAGTGGGTGGCTGAATAGTTTTTTCCTGTAATGTCATAACATGTGCTATTTACAGATAATGTAATTACAGCGATCCATCTGATCAGAAAGTATGGAATGTTGTTTATAAACAATAACGGATCAACACATCTCAGCAATTGTATACAGAAGACGTTCGGATTCTTCCCATCCAAGACATGGATCGGTAATAGATTTTCCGTAAATATGATCACGTCCGATCTTCTGATTTCCCGGTTCAATATAACTCTCGATCATAAGCCCTTTTACCAGAGTATGAAGTTCCGGGTCTACCTGGCGGCTGTGGAGAACCTCTTTTGCAATACGAACCTGCTGGTCATATTGTTTATTAGAATTAGAGTGGTTGGTATCAACGATAACAGCCGGATTTTTAAGGTTTTTCTCCTGATATTTCTCCCAGAGAAGACGAAGATCCTCGTAATGATAGTTCGGGATTGCCTCCCCATGTTTATTTACGGCACCGCGGAGAATTGTATGAGCCAGTTCATTACCTGTTGTTTCTACTTCCCAGCTTCTGTAGATAAAACGATGTCCGCCCTGAGCTGCTACAACGGAATTGAGCATGACTGCAAGATCGCCGCTGGTTGGATTTTTCATACCTGCAGGAACTTCCATGCCGCTGACGGTAAGACGATGCTGCTGGTCTTCCACAGAACGTGCACCTACTGCCACATAAGAAAGCAGGTCAGAAAGGTAACGGTAATTTTCCGGATAAAGCATCTCATCTGCACAGGTCATACCACTGGTCCGGATTGCATGGATATGCATTTTACGGATTGCTACAAGCCCTGCAAGAAGATTTGGCTGTTTCTCGGGATCCGGCTGGTGAACCATACCTTTATAGCCTTCTCCTGTTGTTCTTGGTTTGTTTGTATAAACACGTGGAACAATCAGAACCTTGTCAGCTATTTTCTCCTGAACATTGCGTAATCTGGTAAGATAGTCCAGAACAGCATCTTCATTATCTGCTGAACAAGGACCGATGATTGCAAGGAATTTATCGGACTTTCCGGTAAAAACATCACGCAGTTCTTTATCTCTTGCATCTTTAACAGCCTGAATTTCAGCATCAATGGGATACTGATTACGGATTTCTTCAGGGGTTGGTAATTTTTTGATAAAATCGAATCCCATAGTAATATCTCCTTTGTGTCTATTTGTCTTGCTTTTTTCGGAATTTATTATAAACCATTCCTATCTGAATGTCGATAGCCAAAATATTTTCGGATGACTTTCTGCGATCATATCAAGCGTTACTGTTCACTTCGTTCTCAGTAACGTAGCCAAAATTCATTCCAGATTACCTGCGGCAATGGAATTTTGGCATATCCATGCCAAAACACCTCGCGGGATAGTGGAGTGTGAATAGTAACTATCAAGTCTCTTAATCAAGATGCATTATTTACGGGGATTGCTATAGTTGTTTTGCAGTATTTGTAAACTGTGCAGGATGCTGAGCGCCAGTTCGCTGCAGAGAATCCCGTACAGATATCCCCGGATTCCCAGAACAGGGATTGCAAACAGCACGAAACTGATCCGGATGCAGACGCTGATCACACTGTGCAGCAGGCAGATGCCGGATTTTCCAAGGCCGTTGAGTACGCTGGTGAGAGTGGTGTTCAGGTACAGAAAAGGACAGATATAGGACATGGTATGGATATAGATTCCGGCTGTCTGACTGTGAAACAGAAAATTTCCAAGAAATTCTCCAAGAAACAGAAAAAAAACCAAGCAGGATCCGCCTAGCAGCAGACAGTATCGGAAAATCCTGCCGATCACATATTGGATTCGCTTTTGATACCCCAGAGTCTGCAGCTGGGTAATGGAGGGAATCAGCATGGCCGCAGCCGAGTTTGTAAGCGTAGCGGGGAAAAGAATAAGCGGAAGTGCCATCCCTGTAAAGATTCCGTAAACACTCAGGGAATCTTTGGGAGTAAATCCTGACATTTGCAGCCTTGCAGGTATAAGAATCACTTCAATACTTCCCAGAAGGGTGAGTAGTATTTTATTCATGGTAAGAGGAACGGAAATATGGAGCAATTTTCTGAGAACAGAAAGCGGTCTTCTGATATTCCGGATATTATAATGTGTTACCTTAAAATGCATACTGACTGCGAAAAGAGAAATAAAAGATGAGGCTATTTCCCCGATAAGATTTCCGCCGACTGCAATTGCCGGAGTGATGTTTCGCCCTTGCGATGCACAGATCAGATAAAGAATATAGCATCCGCCTGTGCGGAAAAGCTGTTCCAGAAGCTGGACGCCTGCGGGAAATCCGGCCTGTTTTCTTCCCAAATAATAGCTGCTGATACAGGTATGAAGTGTACTCAACGGAATACTCAGAGAAAGAATCCGTATCAGACTGGAGGTCTGTGACTCTTTCAGAATCTGTACTGCCCAGAAATCCGCATAGCTGTAAAGAAACCAGGAGAATACCAGGGAGAAAACAACAGAAAATACAGTTCCCACGACAAAATAATCTGAGATATGACGACTGGGATTTTTGGAAACTTTTTCTGCGGCAGTGAGGCGGGAGATTGCAGTCTGGATACCGGAAGCGCAGATGGACATGATCAGAATCTGCAGTGGAAGTATAAGCTGAAAGATACCAAGCCCATGTGCACCAATAGTGTGTGACAGGAATATTCTGTAAAAGAACCCCATAAGTCTGCTTAACAAACCGGCAAATGTAAGAAGTAAAGTTCCTTTGATAAAAAGTTTTTTTGACATAATGAAAAATCCAGACCTTTTCATGCGCAGCAGGTGCGAATATCCGCTTGACTAAAAAACAGTAACCTGCCGAAACGCCTTTACAGCAATATATGAACAAAACAGCCTTGACAGAACGGTTTGTTTCTGGTAAAGTAATCATGAAATCCGAGGGAAACACTGGGAATTAAAAAACGAGGTGAGAAAATGAAACTCTCAACAAGAGCCCGTTATGGCTTGAAAGCATTGATAGATCTTGGTTTGCACAGTGCGAATGAAGCGATATCTTTACAGAGTATTGCGGAGAGACAGGATATTTCCACAAGCTACCTCGAACAGCTTATGGCCATGCTTAAGAAGGCCGGTCTTGTAAAGAGCAGCAGAGGGGCTTACGGCGGATACCAGCTTGGCAAGCCGGCAGATGAGATCTCGGTCGGTGAAGTTCTGCGTGTGCTGGAAGGCAGCCTGGAAGCAGCAGCCTGTCCCGGGATTGAGAATGACGGAACCTGCCATGGCAGTGATGTATGTGTGGCAAAGCTCGTCTGGAAGAGAATCAATGACAGTATTACAAGCGCTGTCGATACCCTGATGCTTGGTCAGCTGATCGAGGAAAGCAGAAGAGTACATGAAGAAAAAATGGAAAGTCAGGGCATGGAAGAAAATGTACCGGACATACTTAAATAAAACAGGAGGACAAGAAAATGGGAAAAATGATTTATCTGGACAATGCAGCAACAACTAAAACAGCACCGGAGGTTGTCCAGGCAATGCTGCCATATTTTTCAGAATATTATGGCAACCCGTCCAGTATTTATGATTTTGCAGGCAAGAGCAAAGAGGCGATCACCAAAGGAAGAGAGCAGATCGCAGAAGTTCTTGGAGCAAAGAAAGAAGAAATTTATTTCACAGCAGGTGGTTCCGAGTCTGATAACTGGGCTCTGAAGGCTACCTTTGAGGCATATAAAGCAAAAGGAAACCACATCATCACAACAAAGATCGAGCATCATGCAATTCTCCATACCTGTGAATATCTGGAGAAACGCGGCGCAAAGATCACATATGTAGATGTAGACGAGAACGGTATTGTAAAACTGGATGAACTTGAGAAAGCAATCACACCGGAAACAATCCTGATTTCTGTAATGTTTGCAAACAACGAGATTGGTTCTATCCAGCCGATCAAGGAAATCGGACGTATCGCAAAAGAGCATGGGGTGCTTTTCCACACAGATGCTGTTCAGGCATTCTGTCAGGTTCCGATCAATGTGGATGAATGCAACATTGATATGTTAAGCTCCAGCGGACATAAGATCAATGGACCAAAAGGAATCGGTTTCCTCTACATTCGTAAGGGCGTAAAAATCCGTTCCTTTGTACATGGCGGTGCACAGGAACGTAAACGTCGTGCAGGTACAGAGAATGTGCCGGGAATCGTTGGATACGGTGCAGCAGCAGCACGTGCAAATGCATCCATGAAAGAACGTACTGACAAAGAAATCGCTATCAGAGATCATCTGATCCACAGAATTGAGACAGAGATTCCTTATGTAAAAGTAAACGGTGACCGTATAAAACGTCTTCCAAATAACGTAAATGTCAGCTTCCAGTTTGTTGAGGGCGAATCTCTCCTGCTGATGCTGGATAATTATGGAATCTGTGCATCCAGCGGATCTGCCTGTACATCAGGTTCTCTTGATCCGTCCCATGTACTTCTTGCAATCGGACTTCCGCACGAGATTGCACATGGTTCTCTGCGTATGACACTCAGCGAAGAGACAACAATGGAAGATGTAGATTTCGTAGTGGACAGATTGAAAGAAATTGTAGCGCACTTAAGAAGCATGTCTCCATTATATGAAGATTTCATGAAAAAACAGAATAAATAACAAAACAGAAGATAATTGTTTGTATTTTTGCAGTTACAACAGAAATAATATTAAAAGAAAGTCAGGATAACAGGAGGAAACACAAATGGCTTACAGTGAAAAAGTAATGGATCATTTTCAGCATCCGCGTAATGTAGGAGAAATAGAGAACGCAAGTGGCGTAGGTACAGTGGGAAATGCAAAATGCGGTGATATCATGAGGATTTTTCTTGATATCGATGATGAAACACATATCATCAAAGACTGCAAATTCAAAACATTCGGATGTGGTGCGGCAGTTGCAACCAGCAGCATGGCAACAGAGATGGTAATGGGAAAAACCATCGAAGAAGCTATGGAAGTTACAAATAAGGCAGTTATGGAAGCCCTGGACGGACTTCCGCCTGTAAAAGTACACTGCTCCCTGCTTGCAGAGGAAGCAATCCATGCGGCTCTGTGGGATTATGCACAGAAGCATCATATTGAGATTAAAGGTCTTAAGAAACCAAAGTCTGATATTCACGAAGGCGAAGAAGCAGAGGAAGAAGAATATTGATTATAGCAAAAAATCTGAATCTGTTTGTAATCTGAAATCGTTATTTATAAAGAAGGGGCGGGTGATACTCATCATCTGCCCTGTGCTTTATATTATGGCATTATATGATACCAGGGACAAAAGATATTTTGTGAAGCAGTTCCCGCAATTTTTATTATATGATGCTGCTATAAATATTTTCTGCAGGAGGTAGCAATGACAGGACTTACAAATGAACAGGTGCAGGAGAGGATTGCAGAAGGAAAAGTTAATGTCAACGAGAACCCGAATACCAGAACCTACAAGCAGATCATTTTGGAAAACACGCTCACATTTTTTAACTTTTTAAATATTGCATTGCTTGTTCTGGTTCTTTTTGTGAGATCTTATAAGAACTCCATGTTTATGGGAATCATTCTGATCAATACAGTGATAGGTATTATTCAGGAGATCAGAGCAAAGAAGACGATTGACAAACTTGCAATCCTTACAGAGAGTAAAACAGTAGTTTTGCGTGAGGGGAAGAAATGGAGTATTTCCACAGAGAAACTGGTTCTGGATGATCTGATCTTTCTGAAAACAGGAGATCAGGTTCCGGCTGACGTAAAGGTACTGGAGGGAACTGTAGAAGTAAACGAGTCTCTACTCACCGGTGAGTCGGACAATCTGTCCAAAAGCCAGGGAGACGAACTTTTTTCAGGAAGCTTTGTGACATCAGGGGAAGCTTGCTGTCAGGTAATCCATGTTGGAAAAGATAATTATGCATTGCAGATCACAAGTGAAGCAAAGGAATTTAAACGTCATAATTCGGAACTTCGCAATTCTCTGAATGCGATTCTGAAGGTGATCAGTATCATTATCGTGCCTCTTGGTGCCATGTTGTTTTACAAGCAATATATGATCGTAGGAGATACACTGAAGGATTCTGTGGTAAATATGGTTGCCGCAGTACTTGGAATGATCCCGGAAGGCCTGGTACTTCTGACAAGTGTGGCACTGACATTGGGTTCTATGGTTCTTGCTACAAAGAAGACACTTGTGCAGGAGCTTTACTGTATTGAAACGCTGGCGAGAGTTGACACGCTCTGTCTGGATAAGACCGGTACGATCACAGAAGGTACCATGAAGGTTGAAGATGTGCAGTTGTATGATACAGCACAGACAACTGTTGTACAACATACAGCAAAATTTGATCCGGAAACAGGGGAGCCTGTTCAGAATGTGTCAGCATTAAAACCGGAGGTTACGGTATCAGCAGAGAAGGAAAACGGACAGATACAGGAAACAGTAAATTTAGAAACGGTATCTCAGGAAGAAAGACAGAAGCTTCAGGAAATTGACCACATTATGGGAAATATGATGTCAGTTCTTCATGATCAGAATGCAACAGCAGATGCGCTGAGAAAGCGCTTTCCTTCAAGAAATGACCTGAAACTGATCCATGCCATTCCTTTCTCCTCAGACAGGAAATACAGTGGTGCTGTTTTTGAAGGAAGAGGAACTTATCTGATGGGAGCTGCACAGTTCCTTTTTCCGGAAGGAAATGAAGAACTTCTGGAACATTGCAGCAGTTACGCACAGGAGGGATACCGTATCCTTGTTCTGGCTCACAGTGAACAGGAGACAAAAGGAACGGAACGCCCGACAGGACTTGAACCGTTGGGACTGTTTCTCATCACTGACGTGATACGTGAGGAAGCACCGGATACTCTGGCTTTTTTTGACAGCCAGGGAGTTGACCTTAAAGTTATCTCAGGAGATGATCCTGTGACTGTCTCTGCGATTGCAAAGAAAGCAGGACTGAAAAATGCCAATCATTATATCGATGCAACAACAATCAAAACTTCGGAAGAAATGCAGCGTGCAGTTGCAGAGTGCAGTGTATTCGGGCGTGTAACACCACAGCAGAAGAAACAGATGGTACAGGCTCTTCAGTCACAGAAGCATACAGTTGCGATGACCGGTGACGGTGTAAATGACGTACTTGCACTCAAGGAAGCAGACTGCAGTATTGCCATGGCAGCAGGAAGCGATGCAGCTAAAAATATTGCAAATGTCGTTCTTCTTGATTCTAATTTCGGGGCAATGCCTCATATTGTAAATCAGGGCCGTCGTGTTGTAAACAATATCAGAAGTGCGGCATCCATGTTTCTGATCAAAACAATTTTTTCTGTCTTACTGTCATTGATCACAATTTTCTTTGGAGATGCATATCCCTTTGAACCAATCCAGATGTCACTGATCAGTGCCTGCGCAGTGGGAATTCCTACATTTCTTCTGACACAGGAAAATAATTACAATAAGATTGACCATACATTCCTGAGGCACGTATTTATGAATGCATTTCCTGCGGCAGTAACCATTACAGGATGTGTATTTACGATCATGCTGGTCTGTCAGGATGTATACCATTCCAACGTCATGCTTAATACAGCCTGTGTTCTGGTTACGGGGTGGAACTATATGTCTGCACTGCGTACAGTTTATTCGCCGCTGAACACATACAGAAAAGTGATCATTTATGGAATGCAGTTTGCATTTTTTATAAGTGCGGTTGTATTGCAGGATTTGCTGACACTGGGTTCTCTGGAATTTGGAATGATCATTCTGGTATTTGTACTGATGACATTCTCTCCAATCCTGATCGAAACTATTACAGAATGGATCAGGAGGATTTATGAGAAGTCACTGGACAGAGAAGATGAAAATAAAGGATTTTTTGCAAGATTTTTGGAAAGAGTACAGAAGTAAAAAACGAGGACAATCTGTAAAATATGCAGATTGTCCTCGTTTGCATTATGCGGTCTGCGTTATGCAGATTAATGGTTTATTTCTTTCTGCACAGCCAGAAGCATCCAAATGCAGGAATCATAACACCTTTAGCTTCCATCTCATGTCCTGAGATAAGATCAGTGTATATGCCGTCATCTTCGTTGATCCATGCAACCTTATCCTGATCGCTGAAGTTATAGATTCCGATGAATTTCTCCTCTGCATTTTCGCGTACGATTGCAAGGATAGAAGAATCCCAGGTATCGATTGTACGAAGATCAGCTGTTGTATCAAAAACGCTGTGTGAACTTCTGATATGTTCCAGATGATCCAGTGCATGGAAAAGTTTTCCCTGTACTGTATCTGCGATATTTCTGTTTGGAGCAAGTGACCAGTTGAATTCTCCTCTGTGAAGATAGCGGGAATCAACTGCCTTGTCAGGATCATCTTTATAAGAATAGTCGTTTACCTGACCAATCTCATCTCCGCTGTAGATTACAGGGATACCTGACTGGGAAAGCATAAATGCATGAAGTGTGATGTCATAGCGCACACTTCTGTCAACACCAGCTACATTTCCTTCAAAACCATATTTCTCAATGCCGCACAGAGATGCGGTAGTACCGCAAAGTCTTGCATCACCCAGACGCGGGTCATCATTGTAAAGTTCACCGCGGCCAAATGTATCCGGATATTTGCCTGTAAAGAAATCATTAAGGAATTTCTTATGAGAAACCTCATCGATTGAGAAATTCTTCAGGAAATCATAATCCAGTCCCCAACCAATATCATCGTGGCAACGCAGATAATTCTGGAAGATGTATTCTTTTGGAAGAGATCCCAGAATATCCAGCTGTCTGCGGAGCAGAGATACATCTTTGGTTGCAACTGTGTGCCAGGTGCTTGCCATAGTAGTAACGTTATACAGGATATGGCATTCCGGCTTTTCAAGTGTACCGAAATATGGAACAACTTTTTCAGGAGCCATGACAACCTCTCCGAGAAGAAGGACTCCCGGGCACACGATCTCGCAGATCATACGCATCATACGTACGATTGTGTGAACCTGTGGCAGGTTGCGGCAGTTTGTTCCAAGCTGCTTCCAGATATAAGGAACTGCATCGAGACGTACGATGTCAACACCCTGGTTTGCCAGATATAACATATTGTAGACCATTTCGTTAAACACAACAGGATTTCTGTAGTTTAAATCCCACTGGTATGGATAGAAAGTAGTCATGACATGCTTGTGAAGGTCATCCAGCCATGTAAAGTTGCCCGGTGCGGTAGTTGGGAATACCTGTGGACAGGTCTTCTCATAGAGAGCAGGAACATCGTAGGTATCAAAGAAGAAATAACGGTCCTGGTATTCTTTTTCACCTGCGCGAGCCCGTTTTGCCCACTCATGCTCTTCGGAAGTATGGTTCATAACGAAATCAAGGCAGATGTTGATGCCGCGTTCATGGCATTTGGAGGTAAGCTCTGAAAAGTCCTCCATAGTACCAAGCTCAGGCTGCACTGTGCGGAAGTCAGCTACTGCGTAACCACCGTCACTTTTTCCTTTCGGAGATGCGAGCAGAGGCATCAGATGAAGATAATTGACATTGCATTCTTCCACATAATCCAGATGTTCCTCCAGACCTTTTAAAGTATGTGCAAAATTGTTTACATACATCATCATGCCTACAAGGTCATTGCGTTTATACCAGTCCGGATCAGCCTCACGCTTTTTATCAGATGCCTTTAATGCTGAATTTCTGCTGTTATAGAAAGCTTCCATATTAGAAGTAAGATCATGCAGATAGGTCATGACATCATCACGATCCTGATATAATTCGCAATATAACCATTTCAGCTCATCATAATGTTTCTGAAAACGTTCATTATATAAAGTAAGATCAACAGGAACGTCCAGTTTAACAGGTTCCACTTTGGAAGTCTCGACCTTAACAGGTTCTACTTTGGAAGTCTCGACCTTAACAGGTTCTACTTTAGAAGTCTCGACCTTAACAGGTTCTACTTTAGAAGTCTCGACCTTAACAGGTTCCACTTTGGAAGTCTCGACCTTAACAGGTTCTACTTTAGAAGTTTCAACTCTGACAGGCTCAGTTTTGGAAGTAGTCACTTGTACAATTTCTGATTCCTGCTTTCTGACTGTTGATGAAGAACGTTTCTTCTGGAGTCTTTTTTTAGCCATAATATTCCTCCCTGGTTTATGAAAAATACAGTAACCGGGCAGTGTCGGGACATATAAAACATAAATATGGAGACACCGGACAGTTACGAATATATACAGAAAGCTGCAATTTCCATATCTGCTGTCAGTTTTTTATCATGATCAGCTATGATGCAGACCAGAGAAACAGTATTTGGAGCAGTTTGGAAATTGGGCTTCTGAAATCATATGTAATATTATATTATAGGAACTGCCATATAGGCAAGTACTGACACGTTTTACAGAGAAATAAATTCCGGTTTACGGTCTTTGAAGATTGTATAGTAACGAAAACCACAGGCTTCCAGTACACTGGCAGCTTTATCAAATGCACAGGCGATTTTATCCGGAGTATGCGCATCTGCTCCGATGGTGATGATCTCTCCGCCAAGTTCTCTATAGCGCCTTATTACGGCAGTACATGGATTGGGTTCTCCAAGACCATAATGATATCCGCCTGTATTAAGTTCGATGCCTTTTCCCATGGAAATCAGTTTCTTCAGAATCTCATCCAGAATATCTTTATACCGTCCGTAAGAATATTCCCGGTTCTTGTTAGGACCATAACGGACAACATAATCAATATGTCCGTAAACATCAAATCCGTCATATGCGGAAATGTTTTCAAGAATGGATTCAAAATATTCCATATAACATAAAAATTCCTTACGTCCTTCAAAAAATTCCGGGTAATAAGGATCATACCCATGGACAAGATGGGATGAACCGATAACGAAATCAAAAGGTGTCTGAGAGAGAAGTGAGTCAAAATATTCTCCCAGATGCATCTGCAGTCCCAGTTCAATTCCGAAACGTACCTGAATTTTATCCTTATATATATCTGAAAGTTCAGCCAGCTTTTCTTTGTAAGCCGGAATATCCAGAGAAAAATCCAGATTGTCCGGAGTAACAGGGTAATCCGGATCCAGATGTTCCGTAAAAGTAATTCCCTGTAGTCCCGTTTCAACAGCACGATGAATCATAATTTCCATAGGCGTATCCGAGTCAGCAGAAAAAGAAGAGTGCATATGACAATCCCACAATATTTGTCTGTCCATAATTTCAGTCCTTTCTTCCGTAAAAAACAGTACTGTTATATTTGCGTGTGATATATTACAAATGAATACGGTGTCCTCTTAAATGGATATATCTGCACCTGAAATATCACAATTACAGGCCCGGATCAGTGTATTCATAAAGCACTGTATACACAGTATAACATATAATTTACATTTTTTACTTAATTTTTATCTGTTTTTTGGAAAATGGTCTTGAATTTTTGTTTAGAATTATGTACAATACATTACAGGTTGATGATTCTTTAACAAACAAAGGATTACCATAATTAACCACTTAATTCATAGGAGGAATTTTATCATGGCAGTAAAAGTTGCAATTAATGGTTTTGGACGTATTGGACGTCTTGCATTCCGTCAGATGTTTGGAGCAGAAGGATTTGAAATCGTAGCAATCAACGATTTAACATCTCCTAAAATGCTTGCTCACTTATTAAAATATGATTCAACACAGGGAAAATATGCTCTTGCAGATACAGTAACAGCAGGAGAAGATTCCATCACAGTTGACGGAAAAGAAATCAAAATTTACGCAAAAGCTAACGCTGCTGAACTTCCATGGGGAGAAATCGGTGTAGACGTAGTTCTTGAGTGTACAGGATTCTATACATCCAAAGACAAAGCTCAGGCTCATATCGATGCAGGTGCTAAACACGTTATCATTTCCGCTCCGGCTGGAAACGATCTTAAGACAATCGTTTACAATGTAAACCATGAAACTCTTACAAAAGAAGATCACATCATCTCCGCAGCTTCCTGTACAACAAACTGCTTAGCTCCAATGGCTAAAGCATTAAATGATCTTGCTGCAATCAAATCTGGTATCATGTGCACAATCCACGCTTACACAGGCGATCAGATGACACTTGACGGACCACAGAGAAAAGGTGATTTAAGAAGATCTCGTGCAGCTGCAGTTAACATCGTTCCTAACAGCACAGGTGCTGCTAAAGCAATCGGTCTGGTTATTCCGGAATTAAATGGTAAATTAATCGGATCCGCTCAGCGTGTTCCTACACCTACAGGTTCCACAACTATCTTAACAGCAGTTGTTAAAGGAACAGACGTAACTGTTGAAGGTATCAATGCAGCAATGAAAGCAGCAGCAAATGAATCCTTCGGTTACAACGAAGATGAAATCGTTTCCTCCGACATCGTAGGAATGAAATACGGTTCCTTATTCGATGCTACACAGACAATGGTAGCAAAAATTGCTGATGATTTATACGAAGTACAGGTTGTTTCATGGTATGACAACGAAAACAGCTACACATCTCAGATGGTTCGTACAATTAAATACTTCGCTGAGTTAGCTTAATTTTCGAAAAGGATAAAACAAGTATAACTGATTATAAGATCCAGACATGGGTCCGGTCTCTTGGACCGGGCCCTGTTTTGTTTCTGACCCCCTGATGAACGAGAGGAGATTACTACCATGCTGAATAAAAAATCAGTAGATGATATTAATGTAAAAGGTTTAAGAGTTTTAGTTCGTTGTGACTTCAACGTACCGTTACAGGAAGGCAAGATTACCGACGAAAACCGTCTGGTTGCTTCTCTGCCAACCATCAAAAAATTAATTGCGGACGGTGGAAAAGTTATTCTTTGTTCTCACCTGGGTAAACCAAAGGGAGAACCAAAACCGGAATTATCTCTGGCGCCGGTTGCCGTACGTATGTCCGAATTACTGGGACAGGAAGTTAAATTTGCTGCAGATCCGGAAGTTGTAGGCCCTAATGCCAAAGCAGCCGTGGCAGCAATGAAAGATGGAGAAGTAGTTTTACTGGAAAATACCCGTTACCGTGCAGAAGAAACCAAAAACGGGGAAGCTTTCTCCAAAGATCTGGCATCCTTATGCGATGTCTTCGTTAACGATGCGTTTGGAACAGCACACAGAGCGCACTGTTCTAATGTAGGCGTAACAGAATACGTGGATACCGCAGTGGTTGGATACCTGATGCAGAAAGAAATTGACTTCCTGGGCAATGCCGTAAACAATCCGGAAAGACCTTTCGTGGCAATCCTCGGCGGAGCGAAAGTTTCTTCTAAGATTTCGGTAATCAACAATCTTCTGGACAAAGTCGATACACTGATCATCGGCGGCGGAATGGCTTATACCTTTGCAAAAGCGCAGGGAAAAGAAGTTGGACAGTCTCTGCTGGAAGCAGATTATCTGGATTATGCCAACGAAATGATCAAAAAAGCAGCAGACAAAGGAGTAAATCTGTTGCTTCCTGTAGATACTGTTGTTGCCAAAGAATTCAGCAATGACGCAGCAAGTCGTGTGGTAGAAGGCAGCATGAATGCAGACGAAATGGGTATGGACATCGGACCGAAGACAAGAGAAATCTTCGCAGAAGCAGTAAAATCTGCAAAAACAGTGGTATGGAACGGACCTATGGGTGTATTCGAAATGCCTAACTTTGCCAAAGGTACTATTGCGGTAGCAGAAGCGCTGGCGGATATTGATGCAACAACCATTATCGGTGGCGGAGACTCTGCAGCAGCAGTAAATCAGCTTGGATTTGGTGATAAAATGAGCCATATTTCCACAGGTGGCGGAGCGTCCCTGGAATTCCTGGAAGGAAAAGAACTTCCGGGTGTTGCAGCAGCAAACGATAAATAATTACAGATGAACGGGGCTGTTTCTTTTAGCCCTGTTCAGGGAAAAGGAAAGAGGAGAACGTTATGCGTAGAAAAATTGTTGCCGGAAACTGGAAAATGAACAAAACCCCTAGCGAAGCAGTTGAACTGGTGAATATGTTAAAACCCCTTTGTGCAAGTGAAGACGTGGATGTTGTATTCTGTGTACCAGCCATCGATATTATTCCTGCAGTAGAAGCAGCAAAGGGTTCCAATATTGCTATTGGCGCTGAAAACATGTATTATGAAGAAAGCGGTGCATACACAGGAGAAATTTCTCCGGCCATGCTCGTTGATGCCGGTGTAAAATATGTGGTTCTTGGTCATTCTGAAAGAAGAGAATACTTCAAAGAAACCAATCAGGATGTAAACAAAAAAATGTTAAAAGCATTTGAACATGGAATCACCCCGATCATGTGCTGTGGAGAATCTCTGGAACAGAGAGAGCAGGGCGTGACCATGGACTTTGTTCGTCAGCAGGTAAAAGAAGGTTTCTATAATGTTACTGCAGAACAGGCAGCAACTGCCGTAATCGCTTACGAACCAATCTGGGCTATTGGAACGGGAAAAACAGCGACAACAGAGCAGGCACAGGAAGTTTGTGCAGGTATCCGTAAATGCATCGCGGAAATCTATGATGACGCTACAGCAGAAGCTATCCGTATCCAGTATGGCGGAAGTGTAAATGCGAAGACTGCGCCGGATTTATTCGCACAGGCAGATATTGACGGTGGTCTTGTAGGCGGAGCCTCCCTGAAAGCTGATTTCGGCCAGATCGTTAATTATAAATAGGCTATAATATAACATGATAGGGTTGTTGCATGCGTATGTTTTATGGCATCAGCAACCTTATTCTATCTTTACAGAGGAGATTATTTTATGAGTAAAAAACCAACAGTACTGATGATTTTAGATGGTTTCGGTTTAAATGATAAACAGCAGGCCAATGCCGTTTATGAGGCAAACACACCGAATATCGACCGTTTGATGAAAGAATGTCCTTTCGTGAAAGGATATGCCAGCGGCATGGCGGTAGGCCTTCCGGATGGCCAGATGGGAAACTCTGAGGTCGGACACCTGAATATGGGTGCGGGAAGAATCGTCTATCAGGAATTGACCAGAATTACCAAATCCATTCAGGACGGTGACTTTTTTGAAAATCCGGCATTTTTAGAAGCAGTAAAGAATTGTAAAAAAAATAACTCTACTTTACATTTATACGGACTGTTATCCGACGGTGGCGTACACAGCCACAATACACATCTGTACGGACTGCTGGAACTGGCAAAACGTCATGGTCTTACCGATGTATGTGTGCATTGCTTCCTGGATGGAAGAGATACCGCGCCAACATCCGGCAAAGGATTTATCGAAGAACTGATGGCAAAAATGGATGAAATCGGCGTTGGCCGCATTGCTTCTATTGAAGGCCGTTATTATGTTATGGACAGAGACACCCGCTGGGAACGTGTGGAAAAAGCCTATGCAGCCTTAGTATATGGAGAAGGTGTTAAAGCCACAGATCCGGTACAGGCTATTGCCGATTCCTATGCGGCTGACGTGACGGATGAGTTCGTTCTGCCGACCGTGATTGAAGAAGAAGGAAAACCGGTGGGAACCATAAAAGCCAACGATTCTGTGATCTTCTTTAACTTCCGTCCGGACCGTGCAAGAGAAATTACCCGTGCGCTCTGCGATCCTGCATTTGACGGTTTCGAAAGAAAAAATGGTGTATTCCCACTGACCTATGTCTGCTTCACCGAGTACGATAACACGATTCCAAATAAAATTGTAGCTTTCCATAAAGTGGAGATTACCAATACCTTTGGAGAATTTTTGGCCGCTCATGGCTTAACGCAGCTTCGTCTGGCGGAAACAGAAAAATATGCCCACGTTACGTTCTTCTTCAATGGCGGCGTGGAAGTACCGAATGAGGGAGAGGAGAGAATCCTTGTGAAATCCCCATCAGTGGCAACTTATGATCTGCAGCCGGAAATGAGCGCTCCGGAAGTGGGAGAAAAACTGGTAGAAGCCATTCGTTCTGACAAATATGATGTGATCATCATTAACTTTGCCAACCCGGATATGGTTGGTCATACCGGTGTGGAAAATGCAGCCATCAAAGCGGTAGAAGCGGTAGATACCTGTGTAGGAAACGCTGTGGCAGCCATTGAAGAGGTTAACGGACAGATGTTTATCTGTGCTGACCACGGAAACTGCGAACAGCTCCTGGATTATGAGACGGGAGCGCCGTTTACCGCGCATACAACCAATCCGGTTCCGTTTATTCTTGTCAACTATGACGATGCCTATACATTAAGAGAGGGAGGATGTCTTGCAGATATTGCGCCTACTCTCATCGAAATGATGGGCATGGAACAGCCGGAAGAAATGACAGGAAAATCTCTGTTAATCAAAAAATAATGAGAATGGACTATTGTGCGCAGAGAACTGTTGTACAATAGTCCTTTTTTTGCCTTTTTGGCGTTGGGAGGAAAAAATGAAACTGGGAAGAAATGATAAATGCTGGTGTGGAAGCGGAAAAAAATATAAGGCATGCCACATGAATTTTGACAATCGAATAAAAGATTTTCAGAATCGGGGATATGAGGTTCCGGATCATCAGATGATCAAGACTCCGGAACAGATCGCCGGAATCCGGGAAGCCGGAAGAAAAAATACAATGGTACTGGATTATATCACTCCTTTTGTCAAAGAAGGGGTAAGCACTCTGGAACTGGATGAAAAAATAGAAAAATATACCCGGGAAATCGGTGGGATTCCCGCCTGCCTGGGCTATCAAGGTTATCCGAAGAGCGTCTGTGTTTCGGTGAATGATGTGGTATGTCACGGCATTCCGAGTCAGGAACAGATTCTGAAAAGCGGAGACATTGTCAATGTAGACTGTACAACGATATTCAATGGTTATTATGGCGATGCATCCAGAATGTTCTGTATAGGAGAGGTTTCAGAAGAAAAGAAAAAACTGGTTCGCGTGACGAAAGAATGTCTGGATCAGGCGCTGGCAGCGGTACGTCCATGGGGAACCATGGGAGATATGGGGTATGTCTGCAATAAACATGCGGAAGAGAATGGCTACACCATCGTCCGTGAGATTGGCGGTCATGGCTGCGGCGTACATTTTCATGAAGATCCATGGGTAAATCATATTGGCGTACCGGATTCCGGTATTCTTTTTGTGCCGGGCATGACGCTGACCATTGAACCGATGGTCAACATGGGAAAGGCAGATGTCTATCAGGATGAAGAAGACGGATGGACCATCTATACCCAGGATGGACAGCCATCCGCACAGTGGGAATATACGATCCTGATCACAGAGGATGGTACGGAAATTCTCTCTTATTAAAAATAAGCCTACAGTAAAAAATCTACGTGAAGGAAGGTGATGCAGTGAATAATCCCGGGACAAACGAAAAAAGAAAGAAAACTTTTTATGCCTTTTTTGATGCGGAATATACCTGTTACATGGAAAACGATACTTTTTTTAACCGGGAGCACAGTGGGGAAGTGCTTTCCGTTGGTGTGGTCATCACAGACAGTAAATTTAATCTGATGAAAACCTATTATTCGCCAATTCATCCGATATATAACCGACAACTGACGGGGTACTGTAAAAAACTGACCGGGCTCAGTCAAAAAGAGATTGACCAGGCCCCTTCTTATGAAGAGGTGTTCCAGAAATTATACCTGCTGTTTCAGGAGTACCCGGTTAAGGAAATATATACCTGGGGAAACGATGTCCACACTTTGCTGCACGATGTGGAAAAAAATCATAAATTTGTTTCAAGAAAATATAAGAAAATCATTTTGCTGCTTAAAGATCTGACAAAACGCCTGACCAGAAAAGTTTTCGGAAAAAGCATGAGTCTCAGTCTGTCGGATATGAAATATATCTGTGATATGGAACATACTACGGCGCACAATGCCCTGGAAGACGCCATGGATCTGTATAAAATCACCCGATGCTGTGTTCTTGGAAAATGCAATACTCGAAAAAAAGAAAATCTGCTTGCGTATATTCAAAAAAGAGATACCTATAACCAGTATCGCAGATTTAAGAAGTCGTTTCCCGGTATGGAAATCCTGTCCGGGGAAATGGAAAAACCAAAAGAAGATCATGAAGGAAAGCAAATAATAAATGTCGATTCGTTGGAGAAAAAGCAAAATCAGGCCATATCTTTGCAATATATCCAAATGGTAAAGCGCGCTTATGAGGATAAAGGAAAAGCTGTTCCTATGGAAGTGCTTGCCTTCTGTGACGACGTCCTGAGCCTCGTGGGGATGGCGCCGCAGGAGCGACCGGAGTTAGAAGAATAGAAAGAAAAAATATGAAGGAAAACAATGCACTTAATGCAAAAAAGAGGTTTTCTTTCTGGAAAACTTATTGATTTTAACACAGGAATGTAGTAAAATCGAAAACAGGAATCAAGGTGTTCTGAAAAGATGATGGAAGAATGCCTTTTTTCATTATATTAATTAAGGAGGAACAAAGATGAAAAAATTAGTGAGTGTAGTTATGGCGCTGACGCTGGCTGCAGGCTGTCTCGTTGGCTGCGGCGGCTCCAAGGAGAAAAAAGATGCCAATGCTTTCTATATTGGCGGAATTGGACCGACGACAGGTGCCGCTGCGATTTATGGTAACGCGGCAAAAAATGGTGCACAGATTGCCATTGATGAAATCAACGCGGCAGGAGGCATCAACGGGGCAAAGATCGAGTATCGGTTTGAAGATGACCAGAATGATGCAGAAAAATCGGTAAACGCCTACAATACCTTAAAAGACTGGGGTATGCAGATCCTTTACGGAACCGTAACTACTGCGCCTTGTATCGCAGTCAGAGATAAGACCGCGCAGGATAATCTGTTCCAGATCACACCTTCAGCTTCTGCACCGGACGTGGTACAAAACGGAAATGTATTCCAGGTATGTTTTACAGACCCGAATCAGGGAATCGCTTCCGCACAGTACATTGCCGAACATAAACTGGCAAAGAAAATCGGTATTATTTACGACAGCTCCGACGTTTATTCTTCCGGTATCGAAGAGAAATTTGTAGCGGAAGCCAAAAACAGAGGTCTTGAAATCGTAGCAGAAGAAGCATTTACCGCTGATTCCAAAACAGATTTCCAGACGCAGCTGCAGAAAGCGCAGGACAACGGCGCAGAACTGATTTTCCTTCCAATTTACTATCAGGAAGCTTCCATCATCTTAAAACAGGCAAATACCATGAGATATGCGCCGAAATTCTTCAGTGCAGATGGTATGGACGGTATCCTTACGGTAGAAAACTTTGACAAAAAGCTGGCAGAAGGCGTTATGCTCTTAACTCCGTTTGCCGCAGACGCACAGGATGAAGCTACCGTAAAATTTGTTACCACTTATCAGGATAAATTCGGAGAAGTGCCTAACCAGTTTGCTGCAGATGGTTATGACGCAATCTATGCCATCAAAGCTGCTCTGGAAAAAGCAGAAGCTACACCGGATATGAGCGCATCCGATCTTTGTGAAGCGCTGAAACCGGCGATGACACAGATTTCCATTCAGGGACTTACCGGTGGAGAAGAAGGACTGACCTGGAAAGAAACCGGTGAAGTCAGCAAATCTCCGAAAGCGGTAGTAATCCAGAACAGTACATACGTGGGAATGGAATAATCTCCGGCAGGGACAGGCAGATGTTCTGCATATAGAATCTGCAAAAACACAGACAGATTTTTGTAAAGGACACAGACACAGTTCGGAAGAAGACAGATCTTCTTCCGGGTGTGTCCTTTATCACGTAAAGGACTTTTTTTATTTGCCAGGAAATGACGTCATTTCTTATTAAATAAAAGCCCTCCGGGGATGCACATTTGCGCGGGAAGAAGGTGTCGCTGATGCGACCGCGCCCGGCGCGAAAGTTCAGCAGGCGCAACGCTTTGTTTTCGTAAACATTTTAAAAAATATACGGTTAAAAACGCTTTGTTGCAGGCAGAAGTATTTTTTTGTGACAAGAGAGGAAAAAGTATATTTTTTAAAATGCTTATGATTTTTATCGGCGATTTTTTTCCGGTAAAAGAAAAGCAGAGTACCATAGGAGAAACAAGCAGGATATGGTACAATTGTAAAAAAGAAAAAAGAGGTGGAAAGATGAGTTTTATATCCTATTTGATCAATGGAATCAGTCTGGGAAGTATTTATGCAATCATTGCTCTTGGATATACCATGGTGTACGGTATTGCAAAAATGCTGAACTTTGCCCACGGGGATGTCATTATGATTGGGTGCTATGTGGTCTTCACCATGATGACCGGAATGCAGATGAATCCTTTTGTCAGTCTGCTGGCGGCAATCATCGGATGTACCGTACTTGGCGTACTGATTGAAAAGATTGCGTATAAACCGCTGAGAAAAGCTTCTCCGCTGGCCGTACTGATTACGGCGATCGGTGTGAGTTATTTTTTGCAGAATCTGGCGCTGATCATTTTCGGTGCGGATACAAAATCCTTTACCTCTGTGATCGAGATGGAACCGATCCGTCTGGCAGAGGGAAAACTGGTAATCTCCGGGGTGACGATTGTGACGGTCATTGTCTGTGTGGCGATTATTCTTGCCCTGATGGCATTTATTCGGAAATCCAAGGCGGGACAGGCTATGCTGGCTGTTTCTGAAGATAAGGATGCAGCGCAGCTTATGGGCATCAATGTCAATAAGACCATATCCCTGACCTTTGCCATTGGTTCAGGTCTGGCAGCCATTGCCGGTGTGCTGTTGTGTTCCGCTTACCCAACGCTGTCTCCTTACACCGGTTCCATGCCTGGAATCAAAGCCTTTACTGCAGCCGTATTCGGTGGTATCGGTTCTATTCCGGGAGCGTTTATCGGGGGAATCCTTCTCGGTGTGATTGAGATTCTGGGAAGAGCGTATATTTCTTCTCAGTTATCCGATGCCATTGTATTTGCCGTGCTGATTCTGGTGCTTCTTGTCAAGCCTACAGGAATTTTGGGCAAGGCGGTCCATGAGAAAGTGTAGGTGCCAGTATTCATGAAAAAATTAGAAATGAAAAATAAAAAGAAGGCAATCACCGGAAATATGATGACGTATCTTATGGTCATCCTGGTTTTTGTCGTTGTACAGTTTATGGTTTCCGGAGGTATGATTTCCAGCCTGATGCAGGGACTTCTGGTTCCGCTTTGTATCTATTCCATTGTGGCGGTAGGTTTGAATCTATGCGTGGGTTATCTGGGAGAACTGAGTCTGGGACATGCCGGTTTCATGTGCGTAGGCGCATTTTCCAGCGCATTTTTTACCAAATGTATGGCGGAGACCGGAATGAATGAAAATCTTCGCTTTTTCCTCGCCATTCTGGTTGGTACGGGAGTTTCCGCCCTGTTCGGCTACCTCATCGGTATCCCGGTTCTTCGTCTGCGGGGTGACTATCTGGCCATCGTTACGCTGGCTTTTGGCGAGATCATTAAAAACGTCATCAACGTTATGTATGTGGGAAAAGACGCTTCCGGTTTTCATTTTTCCCTGAAGGACAAGGCATCTCTTCATCTGGCGGAAGATGGAAAAATGATCATTGACGGAGCGAAAGGAATTACCGGTACGCCGCATCAGTCCACATTTTTCATCGGTGCGGTGCTGCTTTTGTTATCGCTGGTGGTCGTTTTCCATCTGGTTAATTCCCGGAGCGGAAGAGCGATCATGGCCATCCGGGATAACCGGATTGCCGCAGAGTCTGTGGGTATTAATATTACCAAGTATAAACTGATGGCATTCAGTATTTCCGCAGCCATTGCCGGAGCAGGCGGTGTGCTTTATGCGCACAATCTGTCTACGCTGACCGCGCTTCCGGCGAACTTTGGCTACAACATGTCCATCATGATTCTGGTCTTTGTGGTGCTCGGTGGAATCGGAAGTTTCCGCGGATCCATCATTGCCGCGGTGATTTTGACCATGCTGCCGGAGGTTCTCCGTGGACTGGCCGATTACCGTATGCTGATTTATGCCATTGTGCTGATTGCCATGATGCTCTTCAACTGGGCGCCAAAAGCAATTGAATGGCGGCAGAAAATAAAAAATAAAATCTTTCCGAAAAAAGCAGAGGAGGTACAGTAATCATGGCTATGCTTGAAGTAAAGAATCTGGGTATCTCCTTTGGAGGTCTCCGGGCAGTGGACCGCTTTGAAATCAATATAGAAAAAGGACAGCTCTATGGTCTGATCGGACCGAACGGCGCAGGGAAAACAACGGTGTTCAATATGCTGACCGGCGTTTATAAACCCAGTGACGGACTGATTCGTCTGGATGGAACAGAACTCACCGGGAAAAGCACTGTGGAAATCAATAAAGAAGGAGTTGCCCGTACATTCCAGAATATTCGTCTGTTTAAGGCCCAGTCTGTTTTGGATAATGTAAAAATCGGCCTTCATAACCACTATAAATATTCAACCCTGACAGGCATCTTCCGTCTGCCGAAATACCGTCAAATGGAAAAAGAGATGGATGAAAAGGCTATGGAACTGCTGAAAGTCTTCGGACTGGAAGATAAAAAAGATTATCTGGCTTCCAATCTGCCTTACGGGGCGCAAAGAAAACTGGAGATTGCCCGTGCGCTGGCAACAGATCCGAAGCTGCTTCTTCTGGATGAACCGGCCGCCGGTATGAATCCCAATGAGACCATGGAACTGATGGATACCATCCGTTTTGTCCGGGACGAATTTGGAATGACGATTCTCCTGATCGAACATGATATGAAGCTGGTTTCCGGCATCTGTGAAAAATTAACGGTACTGAACTTTGGACAGGTACTGGCACAGGGGGAAACAAAAGAAGTGTTAAATAATCCGGAAGTCATTAAAGCATATCTGGGAGAATAGGAGGAAATCATTTTATGGCGATGCTTGAAGTAAAAGATCTGGAAGTATATTATGGAGTGATTCAGGCCATCAAGGGGATTTCCTTTGAGGTAAAGCAGGGGGAAGTCATCGCGCTGATTGGCGCCAACGGCGCCGGAAAAACCACTACTCTGCAGACCATTACCGGAATGCTCCAGGCAAAAAAAGGACAGATCATCTACGAAGGACAGGATATTACCAAAGTACCGGGACATAAGATCGTGGCCATGGGAATGGCGCATGTACCGGAGGGACGACGGGTTTTTTCCCAGCTATCTGTTCTGGAAAATCTGAAGATGGGGGCATATACCCAAAAGGACAAAAAGGAAGTAGAAAAGATTTTACAAAGAGTATATCAGAGTTTCCCAAGACTGGAAGAAAGAAAAAAACAGGCGGCGGGAACATTGAGCGGCGGGGAGCAGCAGATGCTTGCCATGGGAAGGGCGTTGATGTCCAATCCGAAAATTATTCTGATGGACGAGCCGTCCATGGGATTATCCCCAATCTTTGTGGAAGAGATTTTTAAGATCATCAAGGAAATTTCTGCTTCCGGCACCACGGTACTTCTGGTGGAACAAAATGCAAAGAAAGCGCTTTCCATTGCGGACAGGGCTTATGTACTGGAAACCGGAAATATTGTGTTAAGCGGCAACGCACAGGAACTGATGGATAATGAATCCATTAAAAAAGCATATCTGGGAGAGTAGGTGACCAAATGGATCATATCGTAATTACGATCGCAAGAAGTTACGGCAGCGGCGGCAGAACACTGGGTAAGCTTCTGGCAAAAGAAATGGGAATTAACTGTTATGACCGGGAGATTCTTCGTATGGCCTCGGAACAGAGTGGAATCAACGAAGCGCTTTTCGGCCAGGTGGATGAAAAGATAAAAACCATGCCATTGTTCCGAATCAGTAATAACATCTATAAAGGGGAAATTTTTCCGCCGGACAGCGATGAATTTACTTCCGATGACAACCTGTTTAATTATCAGGCGAAGATCATCAAAGAACTGGCAAAAACAGAGTCCTGCATCATTATCGGGCGCTGTGCGGATTTCATCCTGAAAGATGAACCGGATGTTGTACGTTTGTTTTTCTATGCGCCAAGAAAAGACTGTATTAAACGAGTTATGTCCCAGAATGGCGGAACGGAAAGAGAAATCATCAGAAAAATTGAAAAAACAGATAAATATCGTTCCGATTATTATCGATACCATACAGGAAAAGACTGGAATGACGCCAGAAATTACGATTTCTGTCTCAATACGACCAGCACAAGTTATGATAAATTAATCAAAGCAGTAAAAGAATATATTCACATTTGCAAATAATTGGTGTACAATATTAACCGCAATTGATCATACCCGTTTCACAAAAAAAGGAGAATACTATGGGCGGAATATTTGGAGTAACAGCAAAGGAAAATTGTGTTTTTGATCTTTTTTTTGGTATTGATTACCATTCTCATCTGGGGACAAGAAGAGGCGGCATGGCCGTATATGGAGAAAAAGGCTTTGACCGCTCCATCCACAACATCGAAAATTCGCCGTTCCGAACAAAGTTTGAACACGATGTTGATGACCTGGAGGGGTATTTTGGGATTGGCTGTATTTCGGACAGTGAACCACAGCCTTTGCTGGTACAGTCGCATCTGGGGAGTTTTGCCATTACTACGGTTGGTAAGATCAACAATCAGGAAGAATTGGTAAAAAAAGCTTTTGAAAATGGAAGAACCCATTTTCTGGAAATGAGCGGAGGAGCCGTAAATGCTACAGAGCTGGTGGCTTCGCTGATTAATGAAAAGCAGAGTGTTGCCGACGGAATCCGTTATGCACAGGAATCCATCGAGGGCTCCATGAGTATGCTGGTAATGACCGAACATGGAATTTTTGCAGCGCGGGACATGCTGGGAAGAACACCATTATTTATCGGCGAAAAAGAAGGTGCACACTGTATTTCTTTTGAAGATTTCGCATATATTAATCTTGGATACAAAACTTGTAAAGAATTAGGGCCGGGAGAAGTGGTTTTTGTCCGTCCGGATAAAATTCGTACGGTTGTCCCGGCAGGGGATAAGATGAAAATCTGTTCTTTCATGTGGGTATACTATGGCTATCCGACTGCCAGCTATGAAGGCGTGAACGTGGAGGAAATGCGGTACCGTTGTGGAGAACTGCTGGCCAAGAGAGATGATGTGAAGCCGGATTATGTTGCCGGCGTGCCGGATTCCGGTATCGCCCATGCGGTAGGCTATGCCAACGAATCCGGAGTTCCTTTTGCCAGACCATTTATTAAATACACCCCAACCTGGCCGAGATCATTTATGCCGCAGAATCAGTCAAAAAGGAATCTGATTGCCAAGATGAAGCTGATTCCGGTACATCCGCTGATCAAAGGCAAAAAACTGCTGCTCATTGATGATTCCATTGTCCGGGGAACCCAGTTGGGAGAGACCACAGAATTTTTATATGAAAGCGGAGTAGAGGAAGTCCATATCCGTCCGGCATGTCCGCCGCTTTTATATGGATGTAAATATCTGAACTTTTCCCGTTCAAATTCTGAACTGGATCTGATTACCCGCCGGGTGATTCTGGAGAGAGAAGGCGAAGAAAAAGCCAATGATCCGGCAATCCTTGCAGAGTATGCCGATCCGGATTCAGAACGTTATCAGGGAATGCTTGATGGTATCTGTAAAAAACTGAATTTTACATCCCTGCGTTTCCATCGTCTGGATGATATGATTGAATCCATCGGTCTTCCGCCGGAAAATTTATGTACCTATTGCTGGAATGGTAAAGAATAAAACTTATGTCTTTATACAGGATCCGGACAGATCTTGTCCGGAGCCTGTATGCGTTATTTTGTGAAAAATCAGGCATATGCCAGATGAACATGTATAAAAACTTACAAAACCTCTTATACTGAGATGGAAATAAGGAAAAAATTACATCTTAGTACAGGAGGAATTTTTTATGAGCAGAACAGGAAAAAAAGAAAGATTTCTGATTGAAGAAGTACATGGACTGGAGGTGCTGGATTCCAGGGGAAATCCGACGGTGGAGGTTACGGTACGATTAAAAAACGGGGCGACAGGAAAAGCCATGGTTCCTTCCGGAGCGTCAACGGGACGTTATGAGGCAATAGAACTGCGTGACGGAGAAAAACGTTTTGGAGGCAAAGGGGTAGAACGGGCAGTTACCAATGTCAATACCAGAATCAACGACCGGTTAGTGGGATGCAATGCTTTGCAGCAAAGGGAAATCGACCGGATACTCATTGAGGCAGATGGAACAGAAAACAAGGGGAAATACGGGGCAAATGCCATTTTAGGCGTTTCTCTGGCCACGGCTAAAGCGGCCGCCGAGGCTCTGGGTCTTCCTCTTTATCGTTATATTGGCGGGGTAAATGGACATACGCTTCCGGTACCCATGATGAATGTCATTAACGGGGGGTGTCATGCGGCCAATTCCATTGATTTTCAGGAATTTATGATTATGCCCGTTGGTGCGGAGACCTTTGCCGAGGGTCTGAAAATGTGCGCGGAAATCTATCAGTGTCTAAGACAGACTTTGCAGGAAAAAGGGTTATCCACCGGCGTGGGGGATGAAGGGGGATTTGCCCCTGATCTGGCGTCGGCAGAGGACGCTTTGGATATTCTGATGCAGGCAACGGAAGCGGCCGGATATAAACCGGGAGAAGATATTTGTTTTGCCATGGATGCGGCAGCCTCAGAACTTTATGAGGATAACGAGAAAAAATACTATTTTCCGGGAGAAAGCAAGATGAAGGGAAAAGAAATCTATCGTAATCCGGAAGAAATGGTGCAATATTACGAGAGAATCGTGGAGCGTTATCCGATTATTTCCATTGAAGACGGATTGGGAGAAGAAGATTATGCCGGATGGAAGGTACTGACCTACCGCCTGGGAGAAAAAATTCAACTGGTGGGCGACGATCTTTTCGTGACCAACACCAAAAGACTGCAGGATGGTATTGAAAAGGGAATTGCCAATTCCATTTTGATTAAACCAAATCAGATTGGTACGCTGTCAGAAACGCTGGATGCGATTTTGCTGGCACAAAAGGCGGGATATACCACCGTGATTTCCCATCGCAGCGGAGAGACGGAAGATACCACCATAGCGGATATTGCCGTGGCAGTGAACGCCGGACAGATTAAAACGGGAGCGCCATGCCGGGCGGAACGGACATCCAAATATAATCAGCTTTTGCGGATTGAGGAGGAGATGGGAACGGGAGCCTGCTTCCGTTGCTGAATGGAGAAAAAGGTGATGAATAATCGCAGTATGGAAAAAACCCTTTACTTCTTTAAAAATGTATTCTAATATAAGGATAGATTTTCCGAAAACAAAAAGAAGTCGGTTGTTTTCGGTAATAAGGAAGAAACAGGAGGACAAAAATGAAACGATATATTGCGATTATGTTGGCTTTGCTGATGGTAGGAACCACGGCCGGATGCAGCAGGGCGAAAGATCTTTTTCCGGAAAGCACCGCAATGGGGGAGCATGGCCAGACGGAAGCCATTGATGAGGAAGGATTAAAAATCGGTTATCTTCTTCCTTCAGGCACCGATGCGACGAACACCATTTCCCGGGTAGAGGGAATCCGTAAGATGCAGGTGGAGACAGGGTTAAAAGACGCGCAGATTCTGATTAAAAGAGGAGTAAAGGATAAAGACTGTGCCAACGTCATTGACGAACTGGTGGAAAATAAATGCAATATAATTTTTGCCTGCAGCGGAAGTTATGAAAATGCGGTAGTGCAGGCGGCCGAAAAATATCCTGACGTACAGTTTTGTCAGGAAGGTGGGAAAAAGGCAAAGAAAAGCGGACTGACCAATATGCATAATTACTATGTCCGTCTGTATGAAGCTTATTATACTGCCGGGGTGACCGCAGGATTAAAACTGAATCAGATGTTAAACAGCGGTAAGGTCAGCAGCGGGGATTGCACCATTGGCTTTGTGGCAAATAAAAAGACACCGGAATCCACCAGTTGTATCAATGCCTTTTATCTGGGAGTAGGTAAAGTCTGTTCCCAGGCGGATATGCTGGTCCGTTATGTGGGCAGCACGGGCGTATATGATGATGATGGAGAAGCGGCAAAACAATTGGCAGAAGCCGGTGCGGCTTTCATGTGCCAGTACACGGCAACCACAGCGGTGGCCGCTGTCTGTGCAGAAAATGATATTCCGATCATTGGAAATGACGTCAATGTGATCGACGTGGCGCCAAGCGAGGCATTAACTTCAGCGAAGGCGGACTGGAGTATCTATTATTCTTATGCAGTGAAGAATGTGATCAAAGGAAAAGCCATTGCCACAGACTGGACGGGCGATTATAAAGATGGTTCAGTGATTCTGACACAGTTAAATGATCAGCATCTGGCCAGCGGTACAGTAGAAAAATTAAAAGAAGTGGAAAAAAATTTAAGAAGTGGAAAAGAGAAAATTTTTGACACGGAAAACTTTACGGTGGACGGCGATTCTCTGGAAGAATGCATTGAAGAGGATACAGACTTTAAACAATATAAAAAGAATGTGAAAAACGGGGAATATAAAGAGTCAATGAAACGTTCGGCGCCATCCATGAACTTCCTGATTGATGGAATAGAAGAAAGCACCTATGATTATCTGGAGGAAGATACAGATGATGCCGACGATACGGAAAATAACACCGAGGATAACGGAGAGGACGAAGAAGAATAGTCCGGCAGGGAAACAGAAGGCGATCCTGTGCAGTGGAAGACAGTGAAAAACAGGGAAATTTCCCTTGTTTTTTCACCAGAACTATGTTATCATGCCAATAGTTGTGTGTTATGACGGGAGGTGTAAAAATTGGCCAGAACAGCAGTTACAGTTATTTTCATTTTAATATGTCTTGCATTGATCGTTGTGGTGTTGATGCAGGAAGGAAAGTCAGCCGGACTGGGTGCATTAAGTGGACAGGTAGACTCTTATGTCAGAAAAAACCATGGTCGTACGAGAGAAGGGAAACTGGAAAGAGCAACGATAATTCTGGGTATTCTTTTCTTTGTCATTGCCATTGGCCTTGGTTTGAAGTTTTTCCAATAGATTGATGACCGTCTCTTCGGAGACGGTTTTTTATTTGATCAGAAATTACGCCATTTCCGATCAGATAAAATCCTATGTTCAACAGATTCGGTTCTCACCGGGCAATGCTCCATGGATTCTTTCCTTCCGCATAAAAAGACGGGAAACCATGGGGAAGGCGGACAGGAAAAAGACAGAAACAAGGAAACGGAATCGGCCCGTAAAGAAAAGAGAGCATGAGGGGGCAGAGACAGGATGAAGATGGTGAATAATAATATGGAAGAAAAAATTTTATTTGAACAGAGAAAAGAAATGATCCGGAATATGATCCATGATGAAGATTATATTCCATTAAAATTAAAAGAAATGGCATATTTGATGAATGTGCCGCATAAAGACAGAGAGAAACTTAAAGAGGTAATGGATGCGCTTGTGGCAGATGGCAGTGTGGAACTGACGGCAAGGGGAAAATATATCCGTCCGCAGAATGAAAATCTGACCGGAATATTTACTGCCCATCCAAAAGGTTTTGGTTTCGTCCGTGTGGAGGGAGAAACAGAAGATATTTTTATTCCGGAAACCTGTGTCAACGGGGCGTGCCATCAGGACGTAGTTCGGATAAAAGTGCGAAGAGCGCATGTTTCCGAAGGAAAACGTAAAGAAGGAGTTGTATTGAAAATCATCGAGAGAGGAACAAAGACTCTGGTGGGAACCTTTGAAAAAAGTAAAACCTTTGGCTTTGTCCGCCCGGACGATCTGCATTTTGGAAAAGATATTTTTATTTCCGGAAAACACTGCAAGGGTGCAGAGGAGCATGATAAGGTGGTCGTTCGCCTGCTGGATTATGGTTCAGAACAAAAAAAACCGGAAGGAGAGATCATCGAAATTCTGGGGCATGGAGAAGATCCATCCACAGATGTAACCTGCATTATCCGGGCTTTTGGTATTGAAGAAGATTTTTCCAAGGCAGCCATGAAAGAAGCGCTTGCCCTTCCGCAGGAGGTGATTTTGGGAAAAGGGGAACATCGAGAAGATTATCGAGATCTCCTGACCGTAACCATTGACGGAGAGGATGCCCGTGACCTGGATGATGCGATCACATTGGAAAAACGGGAAAAAGGGTATCGTCTGGGCGTCCATATTGCCGATGTCAGTCAGTATGTACAGGAAGGATCGGCGCTGGATAAGGATGCTCTGGACAGAGGAACAAGCGTGTATCTTTGCGACCGTGTGATTCCCATGCTGCCGAGAGAACTGTCCAATGGTATCTGTTCGCTGAACGCAGGGACAGACCGTCTGGCTTTAAGCTGTATGATGGATGTGGATGAACGGGGAAATGTGGTCGGGCATAAAATTACCGAATCCATCATCCATGTAGATCGTCGGATGAGTTACACGGGAGTCGAGGCCATTCTGGAAGGAAAAGAACATCCCGAGGGAGACCGGGAAGACATCATTGCCCTTTGTTTTCTCATGAAAGAAGCGGCAGCCATTTTAAAAGAAAAAAGAAGAAAACGAGGCGCCATTGACTTTGATTTTCCGGAAGCAAAAATTCTGGTGGACGAGGAAGGGTATCCTACGGATATTCACCCTTATGAAAGAAATACCGCCACGGATATTATTGAAGATTTTATGCTTCTGGCCAATGAAACGGTGGCGGAAGACTATTTCTGGCAGGAACTTCCATTTGTGTATCGTACCCATGAGGCGCCGGATCCGGACAGAATCAGTCGGCTGGATGCCTTTATCCGCAATTTTGGCCTTTATATGAAAACCGGAAGAGAAACGTTTCATCCAAAGGAGATACAGAAACTTCTGTTTTCTCTGGAAGGAGAACCGGAGGAAGCGCTGATCAGCCGCCTGGCGCTGCGTTCCATGAAACAGGCAAAATATACCACGTTGAATGTGGGGCATTTTGGATTGTCTACCCAGTATTACACCCATTTTACTTCACCGATTCGTCGTTATCCGGATCTGCAGATTCATCGCATTATCAAAGAAAATATTCATGGCCGGTTGAACTGGAAAAGAGTGGAACATTACGAAAAGATCCTGCCTTATGTGGCAGACCAGAGTTCCAGACTGGAAAGAAGGGCGCAGAACGCAGAACGGGAAGTAGAGAAACTGAAAAAAGTGGAATATATGCAAAAGTATCTGGGAGAAGCTTTCGATGGAGTTATTTCCGGTGTAACAGCCAGAGGATTTTTTGTGGAACTGGAAAATACCGTGGAGGGACTTGTCCCGATCAACAGCCTTCTGGATGATTATTATCTTTTTGAAGAAGAACAATATCAGCTTCGGGGAGAACGTACCGGACGCATTTTTACGCTGGGACAAAAAGTACGCATTGTAGCGGAACGTGCGGATAAACTCACGAAAACCATAGATTTTCTTCTGGAAGAGTTCGCTGATGACAAAATGTCTGCCGATGACAGGGGAAGACGGCAGGAGAGAGAAGAGGGAGAAGAAATCTGGTTCGACGGAACAGAGGAAGAATGGTATTCGGATGAAGAAGAATGGATTGAAACGAAGGACGACATCGCCAGAAATGACTGGATGGAGGATGAAGAAGCAGATCAGCTTCTCAAGCGTTATGCCGGAAAAAGCATAAAAGAAATTTAAAATCGGGAAGGGGAGAAAACCATGGCAAAAGCAGAAGGAATACGTCTGATTGCAAATAATAAAAAAGCGTACCATGATTATTTTATTGATGAAAAATACGAGGCGGGAATCGCGCTTCATGGTACGGAAGTGAAATCGTTGCGCATGGGAAAATGCAGCATTAAAGAATCGTTTATTTCCATTCGTCAGGGGGAGGTGCTGATTAATCACATGCACATCAGTCCCTATGAAAAAGGAAATATTTTTAATAAAGACCCTCTCCGTACCCGAAAACTTTTATTGCATAAGGCAGAGATCCGAAAACTGGAAAATCAGGTAAAAATGAAGGGGTATACGATTATGCCATTAAAAGTATACCTGAAAGGCAGTCTGGTTAAAGTGGAAATTGGTCTGGCCAGAGGAAAGAAACTTTATGATAAACGGCAGGATATTGCGAAAAAGGATGCAAAAAGAGAGGCGGAAAGAGATTTTAAAGTAAGAAATCTTGGATAAAGAGCAGAAAAAATAAATCACATTTTTCTATTGACTCCGTAGTTGCTACGACATTTATTATAGGCATAGAAAGAAAAAGCCGAAAGTGAGGAAAAAGAAAAATGCTTGATGCGCTGTTTAACAAAGGAAAAATTGGTAACTGCGAAATAAAAAACCGTTTTGTGGTTACGGCAATGGTAACAAACTATTGTAACAACAAAGGGGAAGCCACGGAACGGTATATTCGTTATCATGAAGAAAAAGCCAAAGGTGGATGGGGATTGATCGTTACGGAAGATTATGGCATCAATGCCCATTGTATGGGATATGAAAATATCGCCTGTCTGTATAATGACGACCAGATTGCCTCTCACCGGAAATTGACAGAACGGGTTCATCAGTATGGGACAAAGATTTTTGCACAGATTTATCATGGAGGACGACAAAGCCATTCTGGAGTGAATGGTGGAGTTCAGCCTGTCGCACCCAGCGCTATTCCTTGTCCGTGGTGCCGTGAATTGCCGAGGGAACTGTCCAAGGCGGATATTCACAGAATTGTGGAAGAGTTTGGCGCCTGTGCAAGAAGAGTAAAACAGGCAGGATTTGATGGAATTGAGCTGCATGCAGGTCATGGATATTTATTGGCTGAATTTATGTCACCTTATGCCAATAAAAGAACCGATGAATATGGCGGATGCTTAGATAACAGACTGAGAATTATCAAAGAAGTTCTGGACGCCATTCGTGAAAATGTAGGTGATGATTTTCCGGTAATCATTCGTTTTTCTGTGGATGAAGATATGCCGGGAGGAAGAGATATGGCGGAAACCAGAGTTTTGGCGAAAACTTTTGAAGCATGGGGATTTGATGGATTGCACGTTTCCAGTGGAGTTTATGGAGATTATAATAAACAGATTGTTTCCCCAATGTATGTGGGTCATGCCTGGTTAGCAAACTGTGCAGAAGAAGTGAAAAAAATCGTAAATATTCCAGTCATTACAGTTAACCGCATTAATGATCCAAGGATGGCGGATCAACTTATTGAAATGGGAAAAGCAGACTTTGTGGGAATGGGACGGGGTTCTCTGGCAGACCCTGCGCTTCCGAATAAGGCAAAGGCCGGAAAACTGGATGATATTCGCTATTGTATCGGTTGTCTTCAGGGATGTACAGGAGCATTATATGTCGGCGGCCCGGTAACCTGCCTGGTTAATCCGTGTGTGGGAAGAGAATATGAAGCTGATTTTACCCCTGTTCGGGAACCGAAAAAAATAGCGGTGATCGGAGCAGGTCCAGCCGGTATGACAACGGCAATTACGGCGGCTAAAAGAGGACATAAAGTTACATTGTTTGAGGCAAAAGAAAAAACTGGCGGACAGTTTGTATCCGCAGCTTATCCTCCTTGTAAGGGAGAATTTACAACCTTTATTTCCTGGTGTAATAAACAGTTGAAGGATTATGGCGTCAATGTATTATTAAATACGAAAGCAGACGTTCCGATGATTAAAGCAGGCAATTATGACGAAGTGGTGGTGACCACAGGGGGATTGCCATGGATTCCGTCGTTTATCAAGGGCATTGATCTTCCTCATGTAAAAATTGCGGAAGATGTTTTGGTAGGAAAAGAAGCGATAGGAGATAATGTCATCATTGCCGGCGGAGGTGAAGTGGGTTGCGAAACAGCGGCGCATTTGGCTTCTGTGCAAAAGAAAGCGACCATTATCGAAATGAAACCGGTATTAATGGAAGAATTAGATGGAGTAAGCAAAGAAAATCTGTCTAAAGTAATGAATCGTTTCCATGTAGAATCTTATGTTTCCACTAAAATGCTGGAAATCAAAGAAAACAGCGTCCTGGTTGAAACGCCGGAGGGACAAAAAGAGTTACCTTGCGATACGGTTGTGCTGGCCATGGGATATAAGCCAAATGATACATTGGCCGCAGAATTAGAAGCTGCAGGGATGAAAATCCATAAAATTGCCGGAGCAGTAAAAACATCGAATGCCTTAGTGGCAAACAAAGAAGGCTTTGAATTAGGTTTGTCTTTGTAATATGAAAATGTACAAAACCCCGTAGAAGATACGGGGTTTTTGTGATAAAATGCTGACAGGATATGATTCAGGTGTGGGGATATTGTATGAAATACAGAACAAAAGAAGTTTCAAGAATCACAGGAATTCCTGTAGATACTTTGCGATATTATGAAAAAATAGGAGTGATTTCTCCTAAAATTGATGAAAAAAATCATTATCGGTATTATAATGCGTGGGATATTAATTTTTTATTTGAATATATTAATTATAGAAAAATGGAATATTCATCTAAAGAAGCGATTCATTATATTCATTTTGCCACATTGCAGGAACAAATTGAAATGGCTGAAAAACAAAAAGCGTTTTATCAGGAAAAATGTGAGCATTACCAGATGCTGTTAGGACGAAATCGCAGTTATCTGGAAGCCATTAAAACGATAGAGGGGAATCTGAATAAAATTTCTTTTTGTACCATACCAACCTACAAATATATACTCTATCGGCAGAATTATCATTTTTATAACTCGAAAAAGACTTCGGAAGAGATTTCCTTATGGCTTGACTATATTGGTTTGACGGAAAACGTGGTGATCATTCCTAAGGAAACGATTTTATCCACAGGGGAGAATGAATATTACTGGGGTTTGATGTTAAGGGAAGATTGGTATAATCAACTGCATTTGGAGAAAACCGACAATATCCAGACCATGGAAAGTAGATTATGTGTAAAGACGCTGGTGGAAGCATACGGAGAAGGCACCTTCAGTTATCATTTGTTAGATGAAGCCATTGTGTTTTTAAAAGAACATAATTTTGAACTGGCCGGAGACCCTTTTGGAATACTTTTAACCAGAAGTCATGACGACCAGTCGATTCATCGTTATATTGAATTTTATTTACCGGTGCAAATATAAAAAATCCGAACTCATTGAGTTCGGATTTACGTGTTTAAGTGGACCTGAGGGGAATCGAACCCCTGTCCGAAAATCTATTCCGCACGGTATCTCCCATCACAGTCTCTATTTTGACATTCCCTCCGTGTGACGTCTAAAGACAAACTCCACATTTCAGTAGCTTCATCTTACTTCATACTCCGCAAAGCTTAGGAATACGAGTGTCCCACATAATCGATGCCGGGATCTTAGTCTGTGGGGAAACTAAGGCCGACAGCTGCAACTAGGCAGCGTATGCTAAATTATCTTCAGCGTTTATATTTAAGTTTCGAGTTTTAACGTGGTCCCGAACCACGGATGGCTGCCCTGCGTGCAAAATCCCCGTCGAAACCAGTACAAGCCCAAAATAGGAACTTATCCTGCTATACTGTATTCTGCAACACAGTATATTCATTATACTGAAAAACAGGAATTTGTCAAGAAAATTTTCCGGAGAGACTGGCAAACAAAGAGGAAAACGAACCAGAAAAAGACCAGAAAAAGGACTGGCAGGACAGAAGAGTTGATTAATAAAATGAAATAAGATAAAATAAAAAAAAGGAAATGATCAGGGAGAAAAAGGATGGTTAATCTGTATATTCTGCATACCGCAAATATGGACGATCCCAGAGAACACAAAGAATGGAAACAACTGTTGCCGGAGGGACGATGGGAGAAGGCGGTACGCATGGTATTGCCGGAAGACAGAAAAAACAGCGCCGGCGCCGGCTGGCTGATGCGGTATGCTTTTCGGGAAAAAGGATTTTTTCTGGAAAAGGAACATTTATATCTGGGGAAGCATGGTAAGCCAAAACATAAAACCGTACATTTTAATGTATCACATTCGGGGGAGTATGTGATTTGTGTAACGGCAGAAAAAGAAATTGGCTGTGACATTCAGAAAATCACAACCGTGCGGGAAAAAATTATGAATCGTTTTTTTTCCCCGGAAGAAAAAAGGTATGTATGTCAGGGGGGAGAAAACGCAACGGATACAAAAGCCGAAAGATTTACCCGCATATGGACGAGGAAAGAAAGTTATGTGAAAAGATCCGGAGAAGGACTGACCGGAGATCTGCGGGAAATTCCCTGTCTCGATGGCCGCGATTTTTATGAACAGAAGAGGAATGGATACCTGTTGTCTGTCTGCTATGAAGATGTAGGGAAAAAATCGGATAGTTTTAGGGAGAAAAATGGAAATGATCAGGAAGAGACTGTGCGGGTCAAGGTACTGCACGATGGGCAGGTGTGGGGAATAGATTGACAATTACCCATGGATGCAATATAATTTTGTTGTGTTAGCGAAAGATGGTCAGGGAGGACGAAAAATTGGAACAGTCGAAAATCAGCGCCATGATGGATGGTAAAACTCTTACGAAAGAGAATATTCGTAAAATGTATCAGATGGTACAGAGTGCTTCAGAGGCAGAAGAAAAAAAGAATGTGATGAAGCATTCCGTTTTTTTTGTGGGACAGTTGCCGTTAAAAGAAAACCACACGGTGGATCTTCCACAGACGGAAAGAATACTGCATTTGTCTATTCCTTACGAAGAGTTGGATGACTGCATGGAAAAATTACTGGAAGGATTGACTACACAGACGTTATTATTAAAAAAAGAAGACGGCTCCT